>BNJS01001052.1_pt1 | contig 211506 bp, 295 predicted proteins | sample 8540461 | NCBI WGS metagenome assembly BNJS01 (sample SAMD00202454, study PRJDB9452) | human saliva metagenome | isolation source: human saliva | place: Japan
TTTCGAGCACCAGGAACAGTTTCGCAAATTACGAATTCTTCTAATTTAATAATTCAAAGCAGCAAAAGTTCTGGAACGGCTGTTATTCTGGTTGGCCATATTACAAAAAGAAGGTTCAATCGCTGGGCCAAAAACACTTGAACATTTAGTTGATGTAGTTTTAAATTTCGAAGGAGACCGATATGGTGGCTTTAAAGTTGTACGGGCGGTAAAAATCGCTATGGTTCAACTAGTGAGGCGGCGATTTTTGAAATGGTTGATAATGGTTTGAAAATTGTCGAAAATCCTTCAGCGGCACTTTTTAGCTGAGCGCCAAAATACGGATGGCTCAATAATTATGGCAACTCTAGAAGGAACTCGCCCGATTTTGGTTGAGATTCAGGCTTTAGTAACAACCTCAAATTTTGGGTATCCAAAACGGGCAGCAAGTGGATTTGATATAAATCGCCTCAATTTATTGATCGCAGTTCTTCAGCGACGAACTAAACTTGATTTAAGTGATAAAGATATTCACATAAATGTGGTTGGGGGGCTAAAACTTGATGACCGAGCGGCCGACTTGGCCGTTACGATGGCGATTGCTTCGGCAGCTGCAAAGCGAAAACTCTCTGACGGTGTAGTAGTCTTTGGTGAAGTTGGCTTGGGTGGTGAAATTCGAACAGTGATTCAATCTGAAAGAAGGATCTCTGAAGCAAAGAAACTTGGATTTAACAATGTTCTTGCTCCAAAAAATTCTTCGAAAGATAGTATTGTGACATCTGTTCGTGATTTGCGAGAAGCTTTAATTAAATATTTACAATAAAGGAAAAGTATGGAAACATTTTTACTATTTTTAATTTTATTTATTGTGTGCGGAATTTTGGTTTGATTCGAAAAATGATAAACCGTTGATTTCGAAAACAAAAACAAGTACTAGTTGACACATCAATTTTAATTGATGGTCGATTTTTAGCAGTAGCGAGAACTGGATTTATTAATTTTTGATATTCTGATTCCGCGGAGTGTAGTTGGTGAGCTTCAAATTTTTGGCGGATGGTGGCGATGACGAAAAACGAGTTCGTGCAAGATATGGCTTGGATATTATTTCGACTCTTCAAAATGAAGAAAAATAACTGTAAGCATTTTGGCGGATGGAAATTCTGCAGCAGAAGGGGTAGATAATCGTTTGATTTCGCTAGCCAAAAATGAATGCTGATATCTTAACAGCAGATTACAACTTGAATAAAGTTGCAAAAGTTGAGGGAATTGAAGTTTTAAATATTAATGAGTTAGTTCAGTCAGTTCGCGCAGATTATTTACCGGGCGAAAAAATTATGCTTGAAATTACCCAAAAAGGTAATGAGAAAAAACAAGGAATTGGTCATTTACCAGATGGTACGATGGTTGTAGTTGAAAATGGTGAAGGATTAATTGGCACGATTAGCGAAGTTGAATTTATTCGTTCACTTCAAACCGCTGCAGGAAAGATGATGTTTGCACGACCTGCTAGTGTTAAGGTTTTCGAAAGTTGAGACTCAAAAAGTAAAGGGCGAGCGCCAGTTTTTAAAAAAATGTAACAGGCGGAAAAAAATCGAAAGAATCTTCTAAAAAAATCAAAAAAATATTAAGCAGAATTCGAAAGCCAAAACTAAAACTCAAACTCGCCATCGAACTCAGAAAACGGTAGAAGATAGTTTAGTCGATCTTGCTAATCGTGATTAACGGTTGAACTTTTAAAAGTTTTTTTAGCTAAAAATTAAAAGAATAAAAAGAAAGGAAAATATGGCAGATTTTAATAAAAATTTTAACTCCTGGTGATTATAAAAATGGAATTATTAATGTTGTGGTGGAAATTCCAACTGGCTCAACTCACAAAATTGAATGGAATCGTGATTTGGTTGTAATGCAACTTGACTGCGTGGAGCCAAAAGCTTTTGCGAAGCCAACTAATTATGGTTTTATTCCGCAAACTTTGGATGAAGATGGCGACGAGCTTGATGTTTTACTTATTACAAATGATCCACTTACAACTGGAATTTTTCCTAGAAGCACGAATCTTAGGTGTAATGAAATTCGTTGATGATGGAGAAGTTGACGACAAAATTATTGCCGTTCCTGCCGACGACCGCGATACTGGAAACGCTTATAAAACTTTGGCTGATTTACCAGAACAACTTATTAAAACAGATTGAATTTCACTTTAATCACTACAAAGATTTGAAAAAGCTGGTACAACAAAAGTTGAGAAATTTAGGACATAGAAGAAGCAAAAGAAGTTATTGCAGAATCGATTGTTCGCTGGAACGAAAAATAGTTATAAATAAATTGGAAACTGAGTGAAAATACTCAGTTTTTAATTAGTAAAATTCTGCTAAAAATGAAAAAGCTTTATTTTTTTATCGAAAAAGTGTATAATTAATATATGGAAAAGGCAGAACTCTTGAGAATTGCGAAACCGTTTTATTCGGTGGAAGATATAAAAAGACTAGAAAAAGCGATTGAATTTGCGACCGAAAAACATAAAGGCCAAATGCGAAAATCTGGTGAAGAATATATAACACACCCATTAAAAGTGGCTAGCTTTTTAGTTGAATGGGGCATGGATATTGATACGGTTGTTGCTGGTGTTTTGCATGATGTTGTTGAAGATACTGAAACTCCCCTTGATGAAATTGCTGAAAATTTTGATGACGATATTGCGTTTTTGGTTGACGGTGTAACTAAAGTTGGTAAAGCACGTGCTGGAATGGGTGATCTTGAAACCTATCTACCTCAAACTAAAGACAACCTTTCGAAATTATTGATTGCTGTTGGGCAAGATGTGCGAGTGGTTATTATTAAGTTGGCTGATAGATTGCATAATGTTCAAACTTTGCAATATATGTCGCCTGAAAAACAGAAAAAAATCGCCCGTGAAACTTTGGACGTTTTCGCAAGAATCGCTGATCGTTTAGGAATGGGGCGAGTTCGAATGCAGATGGAAGAGCAAGCTTTTTTGTACTTAAACCCGAAAGAATATAAACGGCTTGAAAATGAAATTCGAAAGCGTCTCGGTAAAAGCACACGAAAACTAGGAAAAGTTCGAGAAGAGGTTGAACAGGAATTGAAAAAGGCTGGTTTAGATTTTGAAATTTCTGGCCGCGTAAAAAGTGTTTATTCGCTTCATAAAAAATTAAAAAAGACAAAAGGTGATATTGACCGAGTTTATGATTTGATGGCTCTGCGGATTATTGTAAATTCGAAAGATGATTGCTATCGTGTTCTGGGGATTTTGCACTCAATTTATAAACCGATGATTGAACGAATCAAGGACTATATTTCAATGCCAAAGCCAAATGGCTATCAGTCACTTCACACAACAGTAATTACTCCTTCAAAACTGATTGCAGAGTTTCAGATTCGAACTCGCGATATGCATGAATTTGCCGAGCGTGGTTTGGCGGCAAGTTTCCATTATCATGAACAGAAATCGAGTAAAGATTACATTTCTGGGGCTACTTCGAAAAAGCGGAGTGAAGTTAAGGGCAATGGCGGGCTTTCGAATGAATTACAATGGATTGTTCAACTCCAGGATGTGGCGCAACGCTTAAGAGATGGTGAGGAGATTGACCCAGAGCAGCTTCAGATTGATATTTTTGGTGATAGAATTTTTGTTTATTCACCAAAGGGTGATATTTATAATCTACCAGAAGGCGCATTGCCGCTTGATTTTTGCCTATATGGTACATAGCGATATCGGTAAACATGCTTATGCTTTTCGGGTTAATGAGAAAATTCACGCTTTCGATAAGCCGCTTGAAAAAGGTGATGTTGTTGAAGTTTTGACGCGAAAAAAATTCTGAGCCAAAAATTGATTGGTTGGAATTGGTGAAAACTTCCCACGCAAGGATTAAGCTTCGTTCACAACTTCGCCAAAGGGGTGATTTAGAGCCGATTAAAAATGCAGAGGCAATTAAAGCAAGAAAAATCCAACGAGAAATAGAAAAATAAAAAGACATTCAGGCGAATGTCTTTTTGCTAAAAGATTTTTACTTATTTTTTTCTTCAAGTTTTATTATTTTATCTCTATTACTATGTACTTCAACCATTGTATTCCAATAATTTTCTTCAGAGCCTTTGTAGTGCCAAATAAATAATCCAGTTAATATAGTTAACCATATAAAAGCTAACATTATTGATGAAATAATTACAATATCTTTTTACTTTGTGGCTTTTTCATATATTCTCCTTTATGTTAAAAAATGAGTAATTTTAAGTCTTACTCAGGACTATTTTTGTTAGGAGCGAGGAAGAACCGTTCTCCAGCCGTAATGACCTCCCTGATTTACCCATATTGGTATATTGTCGCCCTTGCCGATATGTCCAGTTGAAACCACGGGCATTTATAGCCCATGATTGAAGTGTGCCATTTACACCTACATCGGCTTTCCATTTTTTACCTTGAGTGTCATATCTCCACTCATATTGGTTTCCAAACTTATGACGCCAATAAGCCCAGCCAGACCTACCACCCTCAACATGAACCCACATACCGGTCATTTTGTTACCTTCTTGCATATAGACGGTTCCACTTGAGGCATGAACTTCTTTGGTTGAGGAAAAAGCTAAAACTCCAGCAACACCTGCTGTAATTAAGCTATAAGCTACGGTTTTCTTAAGATCCATTTTTGAATCCTCCTTGAAATGTACTATTTGTTGATTTTTTATATCAACAAAACAATACTAACATAAGCTTTAATCAAAAGTCAACGATTTTAAATCTGGATTTTTTTGAAAGCGTTTATGCTAAAATAGTTGTAGGAAATTTAATAAAAAAGGAGACGAAATGTCTAAAAAAATTGCAATTAATGGATTTGAGGCGAATTGGTCGCAATGCTTTTAAATTAGCTTTCGAAAGAGATGATATTGAAGTTGTTGCTATCAACGATTTAACAGATACAAAAACCCTAGCCCATCTCTTAAAACATGACTCAACTTATGGAACTTATCATCATGACGTTTCTTATGATGATAATTCGATTTTTGTTGCTGGAAAACAAATTCGTGTTTTAGCGGAAAAAGACCCAGCACTTTTGCCTTGGGAAGAATTTGGTGTTGATGTTGTTATTGAAGCAACCGGATTATTTGTTCAACCAGAAAAAGCTCGAGCGCATATTGATGCTGGCGCTAAAAAAATTGTGATTTCGGCTCCTGCAAAAGGTGAAGGTGCGAAGTTTATTGTGCTTGGCGTGAACGAACATGAGCTCACTCGTGAAGATGATATTATTTCGAATGCAAGCTGTACGACAAACTGTATTGCTCCTGTTATGGCAATTCTTGAACGAGAATTTGGAATTGAAAAATCTTTGATGACAACAGTTCATTCTTATACTGCAAGCCAGCGAATTCTAGATGCTCCTGCAAAAGATTTGCGAGAAGCTCGTTCTGCGGCCGAGAATATTGTTCCAACAACGACTGGTGCTGCTATTGCAACCGCAAAAGTTATTCCTTCTTTAGTTGGTAAATTTGATGGTCTTTCTGTGCGTGTTCCGACTGCGGTAGTTTCGTTAAGCGATATTACTGCTGTTCTGAAAAGAAATACCACGAAAGAAGAAATTAATGAAGTATTTAAGCGTGCTGCGGCTGATCCTTTTTATCAAGGTATTTTAACTGTGACTGAAGAACCGCTCGTATCTACAGATTTTAGAGGAAATTCTCACAGCTCTATTGTTGACCTTGAACTAACTAATGTTGTTGGTGGAAATTTGGTTAAAATTGTTGCTTGGTATGATAACGAATGGGGATATTCTAACAGATTGGTAGAAATTGTTGCAGATGTTGCAGCTAATATTTAAGGAGCGAAATGAAGATTTTTCTTGGCGCAGACCATAGAGGTTTTTACTTAAAAGAGAAAGTTTTTAAATACTTAAAAGAGGGCGGATACAATGTTGAAGATATTGGTGGTTTTGAATATGACCCTGAATGATGATTTTTCCTGAATTCGCTCACTGTAGCGGTTTCGAAAAATACGAGCCAATGAAAAATATGATCCAAGAGCGATTTTGATTTGTGGTGGAGCTCAAGGAATGGGAATGGCGGCGAATCGTTTTAAAGGTATTCGTGCATCTGTTGTTTGGGAGCCAGAAGAAGCTAAATGGACTCGCAATGACAATGACAGTAATATAATTTGTTTACCGGCCCGCGTTTTCGATAAAGCTGAAGCTGAAGCTAAGTGGAAAGAAACAGTTGATGTTTGGCTAAAAACTCCATTTGCAGCTGCTCCAAGATTTGTAAGAAGAAATAAACAGATTGATGAGGTATAGATGTCAATAATAGTACCAGCAATTTTAGCAACTAATCCAGATGAATATAAAGCGCAAGTTGAGACAATTTTTTTCCTTTTGCAGAAAGAGTTCATATTGATGTAACGGATGGTAATTTTGCTCCTAATTTAACATTGCCTGAAACGCAAATTTGGTGGCCTCAAGAATGGAAGGTTGATATTCATATGATGGTTGCTCGCCCAAGCGAACATATTGATACAATTATTCAGCTTAATCCAAATATGGTAATTTTTTTCATGCTGAAGTTGAGGAAGATTTGGCGCCAATTTTTCGAAAGGCTTAAAAACGAAACAATGATTAAACCTGGTTTAGCTTTTGCTTCGTTCAACTGTTCCAGAAACTGTCGCGCCCGCAATTCAGGCAGCTGAGCATATCTTGATTTTTAGCGGAAATTTGGGCGAAATGGGTGGTCGTGCAAGTATGATGCAACTAGAGAAAATTCGCTTAATTAAAGAGATTAATAGTAATGTTGAGATTGGATGGGATGGCGGAGCTAATCTTTCGAATGTTTTCAATTTAACACAATCTGGTGTTGATATCGTAAATGTTGGATCAGCAATTATGAATTCACAAAATCCTGAACAAAGCTATAAACAGATGGAAGCCGAGATTAACCGAAAAGGGGCAATTTAAAAGTGAATTTGCCAAAAGTTTTATCAATTGGAGCGGCTACTCAGGATGTTTTTTTGAGTAATTCGCCTGAATTTCGTTTGATTTCAATGGCGGAAAACCAAGATGTAGTTGAATTCCAGCTTGGTTCAAAAATTGATATTCAAAATATTGATATTTCGAGTGGTGGTGGCGCTACTAATGCTGCAACAACTTTTTGCGAGGCAAGGTCTGATTTCAAGTTTTATGGGTGTGGTTGGAGAGGATTCTTCGGGCGAACAAATTTTAAAAATGCTTGATGAAGAATCTATTGACACTTCGCGTGTTGAATTTTCGAAAAGATTTAATACAGACTATTCAACTATTATTTTTAGCGCCAAATGGTGAACGAACAATTTTAACTTATCGTGGTGCCTCGGAACATATTTACGCTGAAAATTTTGAACTAAAAATATGGCGAATTCGATTGGATTTATGTTTCGAACTTATCTGGTAGATTTGATGCACTCCTAAAAATTTTTTTAAAGAAGCTATAAAAAAGGGTGCAAAAATAGCATGGAACCCTGGCAAGAAAGAACTCCAAGAGCCTGAAAAAGTGCGAACTCTACTCCAAGATGTTGAAATTTTAATTGTAAATAAAGAGGAAGCAAGTTTAATTTTTTTGAAGGAGTTTCTGCTGAAGAAATAGTTCGAAATGCTTGTAGTTTTGTGGAAGTTACAATTTTAACAGATGGAGCGAATGGTGTTTGGGCAGCTTCTGATGGCAAAATTATTCGTGCTGGAATGTATGAAGACGTACCGTCAATAGATAGGACTGGTGCTGGTGATGCGTTTGGTTCAGGCTTTGTGAGTCAGTGGGCTCAGGGTGCTGATATTAAAGAAAGTATTTTATTCGCTAGTGCAAATTCAACATCAGTAATTCAATACATGGGCGCAAAAAAAGGGATTTTATATAAAAATACCAAGCTTCATTCAATGCCAATGCAGGAGATTCGGTTATGAGAAGTTATAAACTCTCAGAATTACTCGGATTGAGTGGTGCTTATGCAAGAAAATTTGATTTTGGTGTTTCGAAAATAGAAGCTAAAAAACCAGAATTAAAGAGTGTTTCAGCTCAAATTATGGCGGAGTTGTATCGAAAATCACATAATATTGAGAAAAGGCTGGGGTTTTCTGGTGATAGTATTTTGATGATTGAAGCTTTTTCGGCTTTAGTTAATCATCTGAATGATGAAGAATTTTGGGCTGAATTTGGCAATGCAATATTTTTTTCGCGGAAGATGGTTTGGTTTCAGCAAACAAAAAAAGATGTTGAAAATAAAAAGAATAATGAATTTGGCTGAACATTCAAAAACTTTTTTTCGAAAAAGAATTAAAACAACAAATTCTTGAAAAAAATACCAGCAGGAATTTTTCAAATTATTCAATCAAGCAAATAGAAGAAAAATTATTTTTAAAAAGGAGAAAAAAATGAGATATCAAATTTGTGTTTCGGGAGCGGCAACGGGTGATAGTGTTTTAGCTTCACGAGATTTAGCTTTTTAGGCTCGGGCAAGAGATTGTTCGGCAAGGGAAAATCCTAACAACTGGTGCGACAGTTGGTTTTGCCACATCACGCAGCTTTGGGCGCAGTGAGCGTTAAAGGGGCGAACAGGGATTAAGTATTGGTTTTTTCGCCGGCTTCAAGTTTTTCGGCAGCATGTAAATACTTATAAATTACCGTTTAAGCCTTTTTGATTATATTAATTTTACGGGAATGAGTTATGTTGGGCGTGATACACATTTGGTTCTTTCGAGTGATGCGGTGATTACGGTTGGTGGTCGAATGGGCTCGCTTCATGAACTTGCGACTGCTTTAGAATCTCGCAAGGTTTGTGGTGTTTTTGCTCGGAAGCACTGCTTTTAGCAGATTATGTTCCAACACTTCTTCAAAATGTTGAAGCGCCAGGAACGAAAGATATCATTTATGATAATAACCCGGAACAGCTCGTTCGAAAAGTGATTGCACGACTAGATGAAAAAAATGCAGATTTTATTGCACCACAAGATGATGAACATCTTTCAGAAAAACGTGCTGAAATGGATAAGGCCAACCGCTCAATTTGGGCGGTTTTGCTTTTCTAACAAAAATATGTTATAAAAATAGAAATAATGAAATATCGCGAGTTTAAATTAAAATCAAAATATCATCCCACTGGAGATCAGCCCCAAGCAATTTCGCAATTAGTTGACGGTTTGAAAAAAAGGTGAGCGTGAGCAAACTTTGCTTGGTGTGACTGGTTCGGGTAAAACTTTTACAATGGCGAATATTATTCAAGCGGTTCAAAAGCCGACTTTAATTTTGGCGCATAATAAAAACTCTTGCCGCACAGCTTTACAGTGAATTTAAAAAGTTTTTTCCTGAAAATGAAGTTCATTATTTTTGTGAGCTATTTTTGATTATTATCAGCCCGAAGCTTATATTGCCAGCACAGATACATACATCGAGAAAGATTCGCGAATTAATGAAGAAATCGAGAAACTTAGGCACGCCGCAACCGAGGCGCTTTTAACTCGAAGTGACACAATTATTGTTTCGAGTGTGAGCTGTATTTATGGTATCGGTTCGCCGGCGAGTTATATGCAAATGGCGCTTCATATTAAGCCTGGAATGCGATATAACCGAGAGAAGTTTTTGCGACATCTAAAAGATATTCAATATGAGCGAAATGATGTAGATTTTGCACGTGGAACTTTTCGGGTTCGTGGCGATACGGTTGATATTTTTTTACGGCTGGCTCAGATCTGGCAGTGCGAGTGGAATTTTTCGGCGATGAAATTGACCGCTTAATTATATTGAATCCACTTACGGGCGAAATTCTAGAAAAGCCACAGTTTTTTGATATTTTTCCAAATTCACATTATGCTACGCCAAAGGAAATTATTGAGCGTGCAATTCCACAAATTGAGAAGGAATTTTATGCACGCCATGAATATTTCGAAAAGAATAAGAAGTTTTTGGAAGCTCAACGCCTAACACAGCGCACTAAATATGATCTTGAAATGCTCCATGAAACTGGTTTTGTTAAAGGTATTGAAAAATTACACGCGCTATTTAACTGAGCGTTCAGCTGGTGAGCAGCCGGCAACTTTGCTTGATTATTTTTCCTGATGATTTTTTTGCTTTTTAGTTGATGAATCTCATATGACTTTACCACAAGTTCGTGGAATGTTTAATGGTGACCGTGCTCGCAAAACAGTTTTTGGTGGATAATGGCTTTCGTTTGCCATCCGCTCTCGATAATCGGCCACTAACTTTCGAAGAATTCTATAAACATATAAATCAGGCAATTTACGTTTCAGCAACTCCTGGTAATTTTTGAGCTCGAACATTCGCCGAAACCAGCCCAGCAGGTAATTCGCCCAACAGGTTTGCTTGATCCTAAAATTGAAGTTCGAAAAATTGAAGGTCAAGTTGATGATTTGATGGAAGAAATTCGAAAGCGAATTCAGAAGAACCAGCGCGTTTTAGTGACAACTTTAACCAAGCGAATGGCTGAAGATTTGAGCGGATTTTTAGAAGAAAATGGTGTGAAAACAGCGTATATTCATAGCGAAATTGACACGTTGGAGCGTGGTGATATTTTTGCGTGATTTGCGCAGCGGCGTTTATGATGTTTTGGTAGGAATTAATCTTTTGCGTGAAGGGCTGGACTTGCCAGAAGTTTCATTGGTAGCAATTATGGATGCTGATAAAGAAGGTTTTTTGCGTTCAGAAAGTGCGTTAATTCAAACGATTGGGCGAGCGGCTAGACACGAGCAAGGAAAAGTGATTATGTACGCTGATAAAATTACACGCTCAATGAAGATCGCAATCGATGAAACAAATCGGCGGCGAGAAATTCAACAAGAATATAATTTCAAAAATGGAATTACGCCAAAAAGTGTGGCTAGTGAGATTAGTGAAGGTTTGCGTGCGATCATTCCGCAAAAAGATAAAAAACCAAAATTGGATTTGCGAAAAATTCCGCGTGAAGATTGGGAACATTTAGTACGAGACTTAACAAATCAAATGAATCTTGCTAGCGCGAATTTGCTCTTTGAGGAGGCGGCGGATTTGCGAGATCAGATTGCGGATATTCGAAAAAGATGGTGAAATAGGAGATTCATGAAATTTATTAGCAAAAAGACAAGAGTTTCCTTAAGATGGTTGTAGCTATTCTGTTTGTTGTTTGGAGTTTAGCTCTTTCAGTTGGAATAATTTTTTTCTTCACCAAAGAAATAATGAGACTGTTGAAAATTAGGGGCGAAATTAATACCGCTCAAATGAATTTAATAAACGAGCTAAATCAACGAATCAAAAAAACTTGAGAAAAAAATAAACTTAGAGACTTCCAATTTTTGGAAGTTTTTACTTTAAAAATCTTTCGAAAAGTGGTATACTTAAGTGTATGGAAAAAAATATCAAAAGACGAAGTTAAACACTTGGCGGAGCTTTCAAGTATTTCGCTAAGTGAAGAAGAAATTTCGAATCTTCAAACTGATTTGGGAAATATTGTTGAATATATCGAGCAGCTTAGCGAATTAAACACAGATGGCGTTAAACCAACTTTTTCGGTTTCGAAAAAAATCAAAATGTTTAGGAGAAGATGAAATTGATGATTATGGTGTAAAAACGAGATGAGCTTTTTAAAGTTGGCGGGTGAAAATGTTGAAGGTAATCAGGTAAAAAGTTCCAAAAGGTTTTTGTAGGAGAATTATGACGAATATTTTTTTGAAATTAGAGAGCAAGTTTTATCTGGAAAGAAGACTGCAGTTGATTTTGTTAAAGAAGCTATTTCTAAGGCAAAAAAATACTGAAAAAAATTTAATGCTTTTACGAGCTTGACCGAAGAGCGAGCTTTAGCGCGAGCGCAAGAAATTGATGATAAGATTTCAAAAAGGTGAAGAAGTTGGTGAGCTTGCAGGTGTTCCTTTTGTGGCAAAGGACAATTTTTGGTATTTGGTTCGCCTTCAACAGCTTCAAGTAAAATGTTGAAAAGATTTCGAAACGCCGATTCAGGCGACTGCGGTTGAAAAACTTGAAAAAGCTGGTGCAATTTGTATTGGAAAATCAAACTTGGACGCTTTTTGCTCACGGTGGATCGACCGAGAACTCAGCTTTCGGTGTAACTAAAAACTCAGTTGATGAAACGCGGGTTGCGGGTGGCTCATCTGGTGGTTCGGCGGTAATTACTGCGCTTGACATCGTGCCTTTTACACTTGGAACCGATACTGGCGGTTCGATTCGCCAGCCAGCAAGTTTTAACGGTGTCTATGGTGTAAAGCCAACTTATGGTACGGTTTCACGATTTGGTGTAGTAGCAATGGCTTCTTCAACTGATACAGTTGGCGTTTTCGCAAAAACCGCTAAAGAAAGTGACCTCGTGATGCGCATTATGGCTGGTCTTGACGCGCGTGATGCAATGACTTTTCCCGATTTTTGGCAAGAAGAACAATCTCCGAAAAAAGCAAAAATTGGAGTAGTTAAAGAATTCCTTAGTGAAGGGGTTGACTCGGAAGTTCGAAAAATAACTGAAGATTATATTGAGAAAATGCGAAAAGCTGGGCACGAGATTGTGGAGGTTTCTCTACCGATGAGTAAATATTCACTCGCTATCTATTATATTATTGTTCCGGCTGAGGTCTCTTCAAACTTAGCGCGATATGATGGAATTCGCTATGGCTTACGTTCGAAATCTGCTCAAGACTTGGGTGAGGTTTTTGGTAGGTCTCGAGATGAAGGTTTTGAAGCTGAAAATAAACGCCGAATCATGATTGGTTCGTATGTTCTATCAAGTGGATTTTATGATGCTTATTATTTGAAAGCACAAAAAGCTCGCACTCTTTTGATCGACGAATTTAATAAACTTTTCGAAGAAGTTGATTTTTTGGTTGGCCCTGTTGCGCCAACCCCTGCGTTTAAAATTGGTGAAAATGCTCACGACCCAGTAAAAATGTATCTAGCTGATATCTTGAGCGTACCAGCTTCACTTGCTGGACTCCCTGCTGTTTCTGTTCCGGCTGGTAAAACTGAAAATGGTCTACCTGTTGGTGTGCAAATTATTGGAAATATGAAATCGGACGCAAAAATTCTAGCTTTGGCTGATGAATTGGAGAAAAACTAATGGATCTAGTCATTCTTTCGGTTTCTATTTTTGATTTGCGCTGGTCTTTTGTTTTTTTCTTTATCGGAATTACAAAAACTGAAAAAAATACAACTTGATAAATTAAAGTTTCAGGGTGATTGGCTAAAAATAGAAAATTCGATTAAAAAGATGAACCTGCAACTTGGCACTTGGCTTTTAATTAATGCCGATAAACTTGTTGATACGGCGATGAGGGAGCTTCAAATTTCTGGTCAAACGATGGGTGAGCGGCTGAAAAATTCGAAAGATAAATTTTTCAAGCCCGAATTCAATTTAGCACGCCCACAAACTTCGAAATGTAGTCGCTCATGAGAATGACGCACAAATTAATTTCGACCAAACTCGCCGAGCAATGAATAGTTTTAAACAAGCTTTGAAAGATTTAGGAGCAATTTAATGGAAGATATTTTTTTAAAAAAATATGAAATGACAATTGGGATTGAATGTCATGTTCAGCTAAAAACTAAAACCAAGCTTTTTAGTGGAAGTGATAACGATTCACGAGAAAAATCACCAAATGAAGCAACTTCGCCGATTGATTTTGGCTTGCCTGGAATGTTGCCAGTTTTAAATAAAGAGGCGGTCCGTCTAGCCGTACGAGCTGGAAAAAGCGCTGAACGCAAAAATTGCCAATGTGAGTCGTTTTGATCGAAAAACACTATTTTTTTATCCAGACCTACCAAAAGGTTATCAAACTTCACAGCTTTATCAGCCGATTATTGGTGAGGGTGAGATTATCGCACCACTTCCTAGCGGCGGTGAAGTAAAAGTTCGAATTGAGCATGCTCATCTCGAAGAAGATGCTGGAAAACTCACTCATTTTGGTGATCATTCTTTAGTTGATTTGAATCGAGCCGGAACTCCTCTAATCGAAATTGTGTCAATGCCTGATATTCATTCGGCTGAAGAACGCGCGCTTATGCTGAAGAGCTTCATAAGCGAATGGTTTTTGCAGATGTTACAAATGGTGATTTATATCAAGGGAATATGCGTTTTTGATGTGAATATCTCAGCGCGAAAAATTCGGTGATGAAAAGCTTGGAACGCGAACTGAAATTAAGAATTTAAATAGTTTTCGAAGTGTTGAACGAGGCGGCTCAATATGAATTTGAACGCCAAGTGAGATTGCTTGAAAAAGGTGAGAAAATCAAGCAGGAAACCCGCGGTTGGCTTGATGATGAGCAAAAAAACATTTTCGCAACGAAGTAAAGAAGAGGCTCAAGATTACCGATATATGCCCGATCCAGATATTCCACCGATTGTTTTTGAATGATGAAGAAATTTCGAAAATGCAGGCGCAATTTCCAATTATGCCAGATTATTTCCGTGAAAAATTTAGTGTTTTCGAGCTTGATAGCTCTGTGGTTGAGTACGCCTTGAGCGATTATCGAATTGCTGAATTGCTCCTTGCAACTTGGGGCGATGGTCCTTGGGAAAAATCTCAAATTGAACTCTATAATTCTGCAGAAATCGAGGGCTACACTCTTGAAGAGCATAAAGAAAACATGAAGCGAATTTTCAACTGGTTTGCTTCAACGCCAAGCGAAGAGCTTGATTTAGAAAAACTCTACAAAGGTTATCTTGGTCCTCGTAGACTAGCTCTTCTCGCTCATTTGGTTCATGAGAAAAAAATTAGTTCAAATGGCGGTCATCAAATTTTTCTTGGCGATGTTCAATGATGAGAATTTACGATTTATGCCAGAAAAAGATTGCTGAAAAATATGAATCTTCTCAAGTTTCTGATGAAGGTGAAATTGCGAAAATTGTTAATGAAGTAATGAGTGATGTGGCTTCGCAAAAAGCGATTGAGGATATTCGAAGTGGCAACGATAAAAGCAATTGGCTTTTTGGTTGGTCAGATTATGAAAAATCGCAAGGTAAAAGGCAAATCCGGCTTTGGCGCAAAAATTGATTCGCGAAAGGTTGTAAGTGGAAGAAAAGTTTGAATTTCAAGCTAATTTTAATGGCGATAAAAATATTTCTGGTAGTTTGATTTTTCAGCTAGCGGGGTAGAATTCTATGAAGATTTCGCGCTGTCTCGTCCGCTTGAATTTCATTTTGAATGCTACCGAAATTGCATCAATTGATTTTATTGATACTGCTGACGAAGTTTATCAGCCAGGGAATTTTTCGAATTCTATTTTTAGGGATGTTAGCTTTTGGTCGCCCAAAAATTGGCAGAAAAAAATCTTGTCGAATTGAGATTGAAATGCTCGATGGAAATCTTTATTATTTTACTATAAATGGATATTCTTCATTGGATATTCGAACTCAAGTAAACAAGATTGTGTCGGGATATTTTTAGATTTTTCAAAAACTATTGACATAAGAATTATTTTATGGTAAAAATACAAAAATAGATTTGAATAAAATCAAAAAAATAAATAAAATAAAAATAAAAAGGAGAAGAATGAGCTCGGCTGCAGAAATATTAGTTGTTTTTTTCTTTCTATAGCTCTTGCAGTTTTTCATCACGCTTGGAATTGTTACTTTTATTCTAGTAATTCGTGTAACTCGCCAAATTGGTGATGTTGCAGAAAAAAATGCAAAATATAACAGCAAGTATTGATGGAATCGCACAGAATGTCGCTCAGGTGACTTCACCGATAATTATCGGAAAAAAACAATTTTTGACATTTTTAATAAATTTAAAACTAAAAAGGAGAAAAAAATAATGAGTAAAAAAATTTGGACTAGGATTGGCGGTTGGCGCTTTAGTTGGTGCAGTTGCTGGAATTTTTAACTGCTCCTAAAAAGTGGCGAAGAAACTCGAAAAGATTTAAAAATTAAAAGCTAAAAAAAGTTGCTGATGTAGCCACGCAAAAACCGGTGAAGTTGCTGAAAACGCAGGCGAATTTGTTGAAGAAACTAAAGAAAAAGTTACTGAATTTGCCGAAGGTGCTAAAAGTAAAACTGGTGAAGTTGTAGAAAATGCAAAAAGAAGCTAGTAAAATTCAAAAACGTGCCCTAAATACTTTCGAAGGTGCTAAAAAGGTTTTTGAAAAGAAAGTTTAATTATAGAAAATCGCTCAATCAAATTTGAGCGATTTTTTTATTTTATTAATCAATTAGTATAAAACTATTTTTGCCTTTTTTTAAGCAGACCTTTTTCAGTTATTTGAATATCCTCTTGGAGTTTATTGCCCGTTAAATGAAATTGAATTTGCTGAAATTAACCTTTTGGCCCTCACCCTTTACTTTTTAGCAAGATTCGTTTCGATTAATATTTCGCTAACAGTTTTATCTTTTTGAGGGCAACAGGAATCTCATATTTTAATACTTTGATTTCAGCTTTAGTTAGATTTTTTGAAAGCTTTTTCCGCCAAAGAGAACTTCTGTCGCAGAAATTACATTTTTTTGCAACTTCTTCTCCATGAACAATTTCTACGACATTTTTTGCCAATGCTTTTTGAGCAATTCGTAAGTGCTGATTTTTCCTGATGATTTTTCAATTGTTTCAATTTCTTCTTTTTGAAAGCGTTGTTAGAATTTTTTTAGATATTCGAAAACGCTTTGATCGTCTGAGTTAAGAAGGAATTGATACATTTTGAATGGTGATGTTTTTTGAAGCATCGAGCCATAAAGCTCCGCCTTCTGACTTACCAAATTTTTCAGCCAGTTGAACGATTAATAAGGAGAGGGGCTGTCATTGCAAAAACTTCAGCGCCTTCTTTCTTTCGAATTAAATTTACACCAGAAAGTAAATTTCCCCACTGATCACTTCCTCCAATTTGAAGTGAAACGCCGTTATTTTTGTATAAATACCAAAAATCATAACCTTGGAGAAGAGTATAGTAAATTCTGCAAAACTTAATCCACTACCATTATTTATTCTACTTTTTAAAAAAATCTCGGCTTATTAGTTCCGCCATATTAAAGTTTTTACCAATATCACGTAAAAGGTATTAACTCTATTTTTTTGAAAAGCCAATCCGCATTATTTACAACTTCAAAATCTTGCCCAGCAAAAAGTTTCGAAACTTGAGATTTGAGAGCCTCGGTATTTTTAGCTACTATTTTTAGGCGAGAGGAGTTGACGCTCTTCAGTGTCGCGCATATCACCAATCATTCCAGTACCACCACCAATCAGAAGAACTACTTTATGACCATGATCAAGAAATCGCCTAACCATCATATAAACACTTAAATGACCAATATGAAGGCTGTCAGCGGAAGGGTCGGCGCCAAGATAGATGGTTCGCTTTCTCACCATCTAAAACTTTTGAATCTTGAAAAGTGGTTTGATTCCAGAAACCACGCCATTTTAGCTCCTCTGATAACTTCATTTTACTCTCCCGTTATTATATTTTATTATTAACTATATTAACACAAAAAAAGCTTTTTCCAGTATTATAAAAATTAAAAATCTTGAAAACCATAAGCAATTGCGGTATAATTGAGTGTAATATGGATAGAAGAAGAATACTAAATAAAGATGGGAAATCTGTTGAAAAACGAACTGCTTTTTAAAAAGTGAGTTCGTTAAAAAAACAGAATAACCTAAGTTTATATACAAATTTAGCTCATCGAAGGAAAGAAAAGAAAGATTCAAGCTCGTGAGCGAGCAGAGTATCTTGCAAGTCTACCGAAAGACCCAGTGAAGAGATTTTTTTATCGTCTTCATCCAAAACGAGTTTTAAAGTATTGGTTTAGTAAACGCGGTTTATTTATGGCTTTAAAAATTTCCGCAGTATTTATTGTTGTCGCTGTGGTAGGAATCGCAGCAGCTTTCGCCTATGTTTCGAAAAGATTTAAATCAAATCAAACCAGAAGAATTAGCTAAGAGAGTCCAGACTACAGTTTCGAAATACTATGATAGAAATGGTGAGCTTTTGTGGGAGGATAAGGGTTCTGGTGATTATAAGCTAGTTGTTGATAATTCTGAGATTTCAGACTATGTTAAAAAAGCAACTGTTGCTATTGAAGACCGAGATTTTTATAAGCATAAGGGTGTTGATTTAACTGCGATTATTCGTGCTTTTGTAAATAACTTTAGAGGTGGAGCAACTCAGGGTGGCTCAACCTTGACACAACAGCTTATTAAACAGGTTTATTTCTCTAATGAATCTAGCGATCGTGGACTCAGTGGAGTTCCGCGAAAAATTAAAGAGATGATTCTTGCGGTTCAAGTTGAACAAATGTATAATAAAGACCAAATTCTTTCATTATATTTGAATGAATCTCCATATGGCGGCCGCCGAAACGGTGTTGAATCTGGTGCACGAACCTATTTTGGCAAAAGTTCGAAAGATCTAACTTTGGCTGAGGCTGCATTATTAGCTTCTATCCCTAATAATCCAGCAGTTTATAATCCATATAATATAAGTTATAATAAGAGCTTGATTGAGCGTCAGCATAAAGTTTTGAATGATATGGTTTCTTGTGGATTTATTACTGAAAAAGAGGCTAAAGAAGCTAAAGAATTCGATATTCTTGCAACAATTAAGCCAGAAAAAGACCAATATATCAAATATTAAGGCACCACATTTTTGTTCAAGAGGTTAAAAAGAAACTTGAAGAAAAACTTGGTGTTAAGGTTGTTGGTGCTGGTGGTTTAACTGTTAAAACTACGGTTGATTTAAAGGCTCAGTCTATTGCTGAAAATGCCGTTAACGCTGGTGCTAAAACTTTGTATGTTAGTGGCGCTGATAATATTGCTATGACATCTGTTGATGTTGCAACTGGGCAAGTTATTGCTCAAGTTGGGTCGGTTGATTATAATAAAGCTGGCTATGGTCAAACTAATGCTTCAACTTCATCTCTTGATCCAGGCTCAAGTATCAAACCTATTGTCGATTACGCGGCTTTATTTAATAAGAAAGATACAGTTTATACACCAGGAACAATTTTTAAAGGACGAAAAATATCGATTCGCAATATTGTAATGGAACATATGGAGCTTGTCAGCTAAGGAATGCTTCGAAACAATTTTACGGTAGTGTACCAATTAGGTTTAGTCTTGGAAACTCTTTGAATATCGCAGCAGTTAAGGCGTTGAGTATTGTTGGCGTTGATGAAGGTTTGAGTGTCGCGCAACAGCTTGGTGATAAATCTTATTGTAAAAATAGTAATGCCGGTCTTTCTGCTGCAATTGGTGGTGGATGTTCGGTTCACCAGGATGAACACACAAACGCTTTTGCATCTATTGCGCGGGGTGGTGTTTATAAAGAATTAACATATTTTACCGAAGTTAAAAATTCATCAAATCAAAAGATTTTTGAGTGGAAAGACGAATCAAAACAGGTGATTGATTCACAGGCCGCATATGAATTGACAGATATTCTTGCCGATCCAAGTGCTCGAACAACTACATTTGGTGGTCAAAGTCGAAGTTATGGATTTACGGTTCCTGGGGTTTGGACAGCTTCAAAAACTGGAACAACAGATAACGGAAAAGGTGCTGCCAAGGACTCCTGGATGATGAGTTATTCTCCTGTAGTTGCAACAGGTGTTTGGAGCGGAAACCATGATGGTCGGGCTTTGCGCTCTCCTGATAATAGCCCTGTGCGTAGAGTAATTAATGAATATATGCGCGATGTTCACCATCAAGTTTACGCTTCTAACGGTAAATGGAGATCTGGTGATAAAATTGAAAGACCATCTGGAATTCGAAACTGTACAATAAATGGTAAGAATGACATTTGCCCATCTTGGTGGGATAAAAATAAAACTGGTTCAGTCTCAAGAGAAATTGAGTTTGATAGTATTTCGAAAAAGAAAGCAACTAAATGTACACCAGAATCTACTCGAGTTAAACTAACTGTTTTTGAAACAACTGACCCGGTTTCTAAAAAGAAGACAATAACTGCGCCAGAAGGTTATGATGTAAACGAAGAAGATAATATCCATAACTGTTCAGATTCACAGCCATCTATCTCAAGTGTTTCATACTCAAGGCACGCAAATTCAAATACTTATCGAATAAATATAAATATTGCAAAGGGGAATTTTGATATAACTTCGGTAGTGATTAAGGTTGATGGCGCAACAATTAGTAATGCTCTTCCAACTGGAAATATACTCTCAACAGATTATACGTTTAATAAAGCTAGTCAAAAATATTACAGTTGAAGTTACCGACTCTAGTGGTTATAAAGTTTCCAAAAAGTTATACAGGCCCTTCCACTATAGGTACGGAAAATACAACGGGTTCTTCAAACTAAAAATAAAACTACTCCTGATGGAGTAGTTTTATTATCGCCGATTTTGCATCGCATTTATAATAGATTGGATAAAGTCACCAATTCCGCCCGGAATGTTAACAAAAAAGTTAAGAATCCAAATTAACAAGAAGATTAGAACTGTTGCACCAATAGCGCTACCGAATCCAAAAGCTATTCCGCGAAAGAAATTAACTTTATAAATCGTCCAGCGACTTGGATAAATATCGTTAAAAACTTCTTCAAGCAAACCAATTTGAGCTCCGCGCGCATTGTCGTCGGCTAGTTTTTTTACAGATTTTTTTAGAATTTTATTCATCGGAATTATTTTAACATAAATATTCTAAAAACGCAAGCGCTTTGATTTTATTGAAGGATAGTGATAAAATAGATATAAAAGGAGCTGGACTAAATGAGCGAAGAATTAATAAAAAGCCAAATCTAATTTATCAAAGTTAGCTTTCAAAAATTTACAAAAGTGGCTTTTAGATGAAAAATATCATGAATTTAAAGCGCAAATTTTGAATTTAATCAAAAATGAAGATTGGGATGAGCTCGAGGATGCATTTTTTAAAAATTTTGGAATTTGGTACGGCTGGCTGACGTGGGAAAGTTGGTGCTGGCTCTAACCGCATTAATTTAGTTACAATTTCGGAAAGTGTACAGGCTCTCGCAAATTATTTAAAATCGCTTGATATTAATTCACCAAGTGTTGCAATTGCTTGGGACGTTCGAAATTCCTCTTGTGAGCTTTCAAAAAAATGTGCTGAAATTTTTAGCCGCAAATAATATTGAAGTTTTTATTTTGATACTCCACGCTCGACTCCGGAATTATCTTTTATAGTTCGAAATCTTAAAAACTTCAGCGGGAATTGTGATTTCAGCCAGTCATAATCCGCCAGAAGATAATGGAATTAAGATCTACTGGAATGATGGCGCACAAATTTCAGCTCCACACGACAAAAAATTAATGAAAAATTGCTAAAAATATTGAAGAATTTAAAACTGGCAATTTTGATGAATTTGTAAAAACAGTAAAATTAAAATTTTTGGGTGAAGAAAAATGACTATTCTTATATCAAGGCTAATGCTAAATTATCTTTATCAAAAATAGAAATGTAAAAAAATTATTTTTCACCGATTCACGGAACTGGAACGACTAATTTATTAAAAACTCTTCAGTTTGTAGGTTTCGAAAATATCATTATTGTTGATGAGCAGATAAATTTTTGATGGTAATTTTTCAACACTTCAAGATAGGAAACCTAATCCGGAAAATCTTTCTGCAAATAGAATGGTGATTTTAAAATTAAGAAAAAGAACAAGCAGATATTGCCCTAACTACTGACCCAGATGCTGATCGAATTTGTGTAATGAGTCTTGAAAAATGGGGAGGTTCGAAAGTTTTTCAGGCAATCAAACTGCAATTTTAGTGACTGATTATATTCTTTCAAAGAAGCAAAAAGGATCGAAATAAATATGCTGAACTTTATTTTGGGAATCGTGACTTTATTTGCAAAAGTTTTTGTAACTACTGATATGCTAAATGTTTTAGCTAAAAATATGGCGTAAAAATTTATGATGATTTGCTGGTTGGGTTTAAATTTATTGGAAAAATATCACAAAAAGAAACGCTTGAGAGAAATTTATTGCTGGATTTGAAGAAAGCCTTGGCGGGCTTATTGGTTCATAGACTAGAGATAAGGATGCTGCAACAATTGGATTGATGATAGCTGAGCTTGCATCGGAATTAAAAGCTTTAAAAATCAAACTTTGGGTGAGAGGCTTGATGAAATTTATGCTGAAAAATGGATATTTTTGTTGAAAAAGACCGAATCTCTTGAATTTAGTGGCGCTGAAGGGTTTGTAAAATGCAAGAAATTATGCAAAAAAATGCGAATTGAAATAAAAATTTTTGGTGCATTAAAAATGCGAGATTTTCGAAAAATTTAACTAAGTTAGATTTTTCAACAAATATAGTTTTAAAATGCTGGAAAATGGAAATGCGGTAAGTTTTATTTTTGATTCAGAAGATAGAAGAATTACAATTCGACCAAGCGGAACTGAGCCAAAAATGAAAATTTATGCTCAATGGCGTTTCGAAAATAAACAAGATTGTGTAAAGATTGAGAATATTTTAAGTGATTTTAAGGAGAGGATTTTAAATGAGTGTTAATCGATTAGTAGAAAAATTTAAGCCCGAACATTATGAATTAAAGCTTGATTTAACGCAAGTAAAAAAATCGTGAATTTAATGGAATCGTTGATATTTTTTTGGCGAGATTAATAATGAAAAGAAATTACGTTTCATTCGAAAGATTTAGAAATCAAAAAAATATTATTTCTTCTAACGACATAAAATTGAACTTTTCGAAAGCTGAAAATGATGAAATTTTTAGTGAATATTGAAAAACTTAACTTTAAAAAGGTGATAAAATCCAACTTAAAAATTGAGTTTTCTGGTAAAATAACAGATGCAATGCATGGATTATATCCTTGCTACTATAAAGAAAATGGTGAGAAAAAAAGAGCTTTTTGCAACTCAATTTGAAAGCCATTATGCTCGTGAGGTTTTTCCGTGTATTGATGAGCCTGAAGCAAAGGTAACTTTTTCATTAGAGATTAGAGCTTTGAGCGATCTTGAAGTTTTGTCGAATACTGAAATTATCGAAAAAAATGAAAATGGCAATATCCAGCAGGTCAGATTTGCTAAAACACCAAAAAAATGTCAACATATTTATTAGCATTTGTATTGGGTGATTTTAAACGAGTTTCAAAAAGACTAAAAAGTGGTGTTAAAGTTTCAGTTTTGGCAACAAAAGCTCAAAAGTCTGAATTAATGGAATTTCCACTTAGTTTTTGCGGTGCGGGTTTTTAGAATTTTATGAAGATTTTTGGTCAAAAGTTTCCACTTTCAAAATGCGACCACATTGCTTTGCCAGATTTTTTTCTAGTGGTGCGATGGAAAATTGGGGCTTAATTACCTATCGTGAAACTGCATTGCTTGCTGGTAAAAATTCCTCAATATCTTCAAAAATATGTTGCGTTAGTGATTGCGCACGAAACTTCACACCAATGGTTTGGAAATCTTGTAACAATGAAATGGTGGGATGAGCTTTGGCTGAATGAATCTTTCGCAACGATGATGGAATATTTAGCAACTGACGCTTTGGAACCAAAATGGAAAAATTTGGGAAGAATTTGCAGTTAACGAAGCTGTTTTTAAGTCTGCGCCGTGATGCAATTGACGGTGTTCAAGCAGTTCATGTTCCAGTTCATCATCCAGATGAAATTAGTACTATTTTTTTGATGGTGCAATTGTTTATGCAAAGGGTGCTCGCTTAATGAACATGCTTCGAAGATATGTTGGAAACGATGCATTTCAAAAAGGTTTGCAAATGTATTTTGATAAGTTTAAATATCAAAAAATACAATTGGCGAGAATCTATGGGATTGTTTGAGCGAAGCTTCTGGTAAAAATGTCGCAGATTTTATGAATCCTTGGCTTTTTAAAAGTGGCTATCCGAGTGTTTTGGCTGAAGAAGATGGCGAAGAATTAAGATTATCACAAAAGCAATTTTTTATTGGTGAAGGTAAAGATAGTGGGCGAATTTGGCTGATTCTACTTGGCTCAAATCAAAATAATTTGCCTGAGATTATGGATTCGAAAGATTTAGCTTGCAAGAAAAGTTCAGATTTTTGTTCAGCTAAATCAAAGGGAATGTTGCTCATTTTATTACAAATTACAGCCAAAATCTTTTTCGAAAATTTGCTTGAAAAGGTTAGAAATGGTAATTTAGATACAATTTCTCGCCTTCAAATTCTTCAGGAACGTTCTTTGCTTTCACGTGGTGGTGAAATTCCAAGTGTCGAGCTGCTGCGAACTTTAGAGAGTTATGATAAAGAAACTTCTTTAACGGTTTGGGATATGATTAGTCTTTTAATCGGTGAATTGAAAAATTTTTATTGATGAAGATTCTGAAAGTTCGAAAAATGAAAAATTTGTTGCAATTTAGCTCAAAATGAATTTGAAAAACTTGGATTTATTAAAAAACTGGCGAAGATGAAGAGGATACACAAAAAAACGTAGCTCAATTTTTGGCTCACATGATTTATGCTGAAAATAAAAAGCTATCTCAGGCGCTTTAGATATTTTTCAAAAATTCACCGAATATGGAAGATATTGATCCGGAAATTCGAAGCTTAATTTTTAACTGTAAAAGACTCGTTTTTGAAGAGTCTCCAGAATTAGTGCAAAAAAATGCTTGAAAGTTATAAGAACACTTCAAATGTTGATTATCGAGATGATATTATGGTGGCTTTAACCTCAACTAAAAATATTCAAACTGGCGAATTACTCCTTGAAAAAAATGCTTGAAAATGATATAATTCGAACGCAGGATATCTTAAGCTGGTATGTTCATTTACTCCGAAATTTGAAGACTCGAGAGCTAGCATGGAAGTGGCTACGTGAAAATTGGAAATTAATTGAGGAAAAAAATTTGATGGCGATAAAAGTTATAATGATTTTTCCGCGATATTCAGGTGCGATTTTGCAGAACCGAGAAACAGCTCCAAGAATTTAAAAGAGTTTTTTTGAGCCCCTAAAAACGACCCAAGTTTAACTAGAGCGATCGAGATGGGTGAGCGAGAAATCGCCGGGCGAGTTGATTTGATTAAGCGAGACAAAACTGCTATTGATAAATTTTTACAAAATATTTAAACTTAAAACCGACCATATTCAACGGTCGGTTTTTACTTTATTTTGATAAAAAGAATCTTTCGAAATTTACCATATTTTTGTGGTGTGATTTCATCTGGGTTTTTATCTTCTAGATCGCTTAACTTTGCAAGAATTTTAGCTTTTATCAATTTTAGAGCCTATTAGAACGAGTTCAGTTTTTGGCGTTTCATCTTTCCATTCTTCGCTGTAAATATCAATAGTTTTGCCAACCAGCTGAACTATATATTTCTGTTCATACCCTTTTCATTCCAAAGTAGCAAATTCCTTTCATTCGAAAAAAGATTTTTTTAGGTAAATTATCAAGAAAACTTAGGAATTTTTGAGGATTTAGTGGTTTTACCGTTTCAAAAGCCAAAGATTGAAATTGGTTGTGGATGTGGTCTTTGTGATCATGCTCGTGTTCTTCATTTTTTCTCGTTATTCTTTTGATCTGATTTTTGCCAAGAAAAAAATTAAATCAGGATTAATTTTTTGAGTTTTGACTTTCAATAATTGGTGAATTTGGGTTTAATTTTTCTAATGAATTCACGGATTTCTTGAATTTTATTTTTTGAAATTAAATCGGTTTTATTTAAAACAATAATGTCGCTCGCTTTGAGACATTTTTTTAAAATGTGTTGGAAAATCTTTCTTGGAATTTTCGAAATTTTGAGCGTCAATTAAATAAATATTTCCACCGAAATAAGAATATTGATTTCAGAATATTGCAAAGTTTTAAGTAAATCGTAAGGTTCAGCAATTCCGCTAGCTTCAATTATGATTGCATCAAGCAGTGAATCTTTATTTGCTAATTTCGAAAGTGGTTCGCTTAACCCGTTATCACCAATCATACAGCAAATACAGCCATTGCTAAGCTCAATTTTTTTGTTCATTGATCCCATTAGAAATTAATTTACTGTCAATATTTATTATGCCAAAATCATTCACAATTGCGCCAATTTTTAGATTTGGGCTTGATTTTTAAAATGTGGTTTAAAAAGTGTGGTTTTGCCTGAGCCTAAAAAGCCAGAAATCATTATAACTGGAATTTTTCGATTTTTTTGTTTTTTTGCTTTTAATTTCTGTTTTTGAAAAATCATCAAAAAAATATCTTTCGAAAAGTTTGAAATGTCAAAAATCTTCACTATTCATAAAAACCAGTTTAACAGATTTTTTTAGAAAGCCTGCAAGATTTGCATTTTTAGAGAATATATGGTATAATTTGAAAGTTGCATTTTGCAAAAGAAATTTTTAGAAAGATGAGGTGGAATCTTATGAAGATTTCAAAAAAATCGTGACGATGAAAAAAACTTGGATACTAGTGAAAATGAGGGAAATTAAATTAGGCACGAAGGAAATTCGTGAATTTAATTTTTCCGAAAAGGACTATATTATCAATAAGGTATTTATTGATAATCTGTGGCTAAAAATTGCGCTTATTATATGGTTTTTGATTTTTGATTGTTTTTATTAATATTCGAAAAAAATTAGTCAGAATTATGATCTTTTATCGGTATTAATATTTGCAAGCTTAACGACCATAACGATCGTTGCTAATTTCCCGATCTTTAAGCTATACTTCTTCGATGAGAAAAATCTCAACATTAAAAAGCTGATAACTGGCTGGGCATGGATTCGCAATAAAAAAAGCTGAGTCGCATAAGAACTGCACGGAAGCGGAGAAAAGAGATTGTAGCTTTGTGAAGAAAGCTTTTCGAAGAGATAAATAAATTCGCAATTAGATTTTATTTATCTCATTTTAGCTGCTGTTTTAGCTTTATTGTTTTATGGTGACACTTTTTGATGGCTGAAAAATCAGCCAGACAAAATATCGCTTATTATTGTCGCAGGTTTATGGGTTCTTATGGAGTTTTACCTCTGGAAGATCCGTTATTTTTATCAGAGCAAAAGCGAAAATGCACTATAATGTTGCTACAAGAGTCGATAATGATAATGCATTAGAATTTTTCTTTAAATGGCAATTATGTCATTGAAGAATAGGTTGAGCTCGCTCATCAAAGATTGTAAGTTTTTCATCTAAAGCCCTGCTAATTATGCAGGGGTCTTCTTTTTGAAAATCTGGTATAACATATTTTAATTCATAGTTTGCAAAAGGGCCTTAGAAGTGTATTTTTTATGCAAAAAGAGATATTTTATTAAAACCTACCTTTTAAATAATATAGAAGAGCTAGGTGCTCATCTTGCTAAAACTCGAAGAACTGCTTTTTATTCTTCGTTTATCACTTTTCTCGGTTCTTTAGAATAGTTTATATATCTTCGCTTGCTGAGTAGGGATTTTACAATTGACAAAAAAATGTAAAAAAATAGGTATAATATTTATATTCTATATATTTTTTTGAGGGGTAACAAAATGTTATTATATGAAGTTCTTTTTAATAAGAAAAGTAGAAATTATTGTGAGGGCGAGATTGTATCTTTACCCATTAGTTTCAGATGTTAAGATGGCTTTTGACAGCGATTAAAGACTGCGATATTGAAGAGTTAGAGAATATTTTAACAATTGCGGCAGAATTCCATAGCGATGTTGAATATAGCGAGGAATACAATGAAGATCGAGAAAAATTAGAAAAAGTGTTGAGTTTTCTGGAAAGTTTCAAGAGGCGGTTCTCTGAAGCGGTTGACAAAAGCATCCTAAATACTCCAAAGCAAATGGCATCTGCTATTGCTGGAAATATTATCAATTTGATCACGCAAGATGATCGGCTTAGATTTGAGGAATCTGTGGTAATTCTCCACTCCTTAAGACCTATTGTTGATAGGTTAGCTAGTGAGAGTGAAAGCAAAATTGAGAGTGAAATTGAGAGTGAAAGCGAGAGCGAAATTGAAAGCGAAAGTGAAAGCGAAAGGCTCATGAACAATATATATTTCACAGGGTTGAATATCTGTGAAAGATACAATACCTATGGTATAAATTTTGTGATTACTATCAGTAGCAATGGTAATTGGTCTATCGACCAATTTATAAGAGAATGTAATCATCATCTTGATAAGATAATTTATAGAGGTCTTTCTTCAATTTTGCGTTCGAAGACAGAAATAAAAAAACTTGACGGTAAATTAAAAAGATTTAAAAAAATAGCCTACAAAGCTCTTATCGAAAAAAAGGCTATAAGTTCAGCCCTAATTGAGAGATGCCGTGTTTCACTTTTTCTAATTTAGGGCCCCCTCGGGCTCTTTTTTTATTTGACTTTAAACTTGAAATTTGATAAAATAAGAATACTAAAATATTACTTGTTCGAAGAATTCAACCTAAAAATAACTTTTCGAACGCTTTAATTTAAGGAGAAAAATGACTGATAATTTTAATGAGAAGCAGGCTCGAAAGCGTGCTAACTTGCAGAAAAAGCTCAAGATTTGCAAAAAGAATCGAGATAAATATGTTGGAAATACTAAAAATGAAAGTAATGAGAAGAATGCAAAAAAATCGCTCAAAAAAAGCTAAGAATATTTCAAAAGCAAACTCGAGTTCAAAAATCTGACGCTAAAAGGTAAATTTGCCAACAACAACGCGTCGTGGTGCGGTTGTGCGAGCTCAACGAATGATTTCGAATGATATCAATATGCGCGCAACTCAGCATATTGTTAATATTCCTGTTAATAAATCACTTTTTTAACGGTTTTTAATGGCGAGCAGCTAACAGCTTCAAAAATTGAAAAACTTCGCCCAGAAAAGGATAGTGTGCGAGTAATTCCGCTCGGTGGCTTGGGTGAATTTGGAATTGGTAAAAATATGTTCGCAATTGAATATATGGATGAAATTTTAGTGATTGACATGGGTTCGATTTTTCCGAATGAAGACTACCCTGGTGTGAATTTCATGACGCCAGATATCACTTATCTAAAAAGATAATATGCATAAAGTTAAGGCTGTTGCATTTACACACGCTCACCTTGATCATATTGGTGCTGTCCGCCAGCTTTTACCTGAATTTGGAAATAATATTCCAATTTATGCAACCGATTTCACGATTGGAATGATTAAACGCCAGATGGAAGAGGCGGTTGTCGAAGTTTCGCCAAATTATCAAATTGTTGATCCATTCAAGCATGAGCAAATTAGAATTTCGAAATATATGACACTTGAATTTGTGCATGTTTTGCACTCGATTCCAGGATGTGTAGCGATGGTTATTCGTACACCAAATGGGAACATTGTTCATATGGGTGACTGGCGTTTCGAAAACGATCCGGTTGATACTCAATTCGATCTCCCACGGCTTGCTGAAATTGCGCAAACCGAAGGTGTTGATTTGTTGATGAATGAAAGTACCAATATTGATACACCAGGAACGCACCCACATAGCGAATATTCAATTGGTGAAAGTGTTGGTGAAGTGATGACGGCGTATCCGCATGCACGATTAATTTTTTTCTTGTTTTTCAAGCCAGATTTACCGACTGCAATTAATTTTTAGATGAAGCAGTAAAGCACAACCGCAAGGTTGCATTTGCTGGATTCTCAATGATTAATGCGATTGAAATTGCATTGAGGTCACGAAAAATTAAAGTTCCAAAAGATGTTATTGTAAAAATGGAAGATATCGTGAAGCTTGATGATTCGAAAGTTACGATCGTCTGCACTGGCTCACAAGGTGAATTAAACGCTGTTCTAAACCGAATGGCAACTGGCGCTCACCGATTTGTTAAAATTAAAGCAACAGATGTTGTGGTATTTTCTTCAAGTCCGATTCCAGGAAATGAGCCTCGTGTAGCTTCGACCGTTGATGGGCTCTTGCGGGAAGGTGCCGGCGTAATTCAGCACGGTCGCGGTCATTATCACGGCATTGGTCCACTCCATCTTTCAGGGCATGCTTACTACGATGACCACGTTCGATTGGTGGAAACTATTCGCCCAAGAAATTACCTCCCAGTTCATGGTGAATTTTATATGCTCCAACATAATGCTGAAATGGCGCAGAAAGTTCTTGGATTAAAACGAGAAGAAATTCTTGTTGCCGACAGTGGTGATATCATCGAGCTTACAAAAGAAAAGAAAATTAAAAAAGGTGGTCGTGTTCATGTTGGTTCAATTCTTTATGATAACACTGGAAATACGGTTCATGATGCTGTTGTGAAAGACCGATTGCATATTTCAACTGAAGGTATTTTCATTATCGTGCTAACAATTAGCAAGAAAACTGGCAGACTTCTTTAAAAACGCCGGATGTAATTTCAGCGTGGATTTGTTTTATCTAAAAAGATAGCGAAGAATTGATTGGTAAAAATTCGTCATTATTTGCGAATTAAAATCGACCGCGAAGTTGAAAGAAAAGTTGAAATTGCCGACATGAAACAAGAAATCAAAGATGATATTTCACATCTATTATTTGATTCAACTGGTCATACACCGATCGTTATTCCAGTGGTGAATAAAGTTTAATCTGTTTCGAAAATCGCTCAAAACGGGCGATTTTTTATTATTAACTAATTTTTATCTGGTGCAACTATTATATAAATAAAAACCACTTAAACAGGGGCGAATAATTAGATGTTTTTTTGAAAATTGAAAAACTCCAAAAGATGCTAAAAATTTAGTAATGAATTTAAATTCTTCATTAGGGTTTGGTAAAAGGCGTTGGTGAAAAACGCTCGAGAAACTAGAAAGTGTTAATTTGCGAACCGTTGGTGATATTTTTGGAGTTTTTTTCCACGAAAATATGAGGATTTTGCAAAGCTTAACCAGTCTGAGTGAAATTAAGCCGGGAAGGTTCTTTTTAAAAGCTTATGCCGAAAAAGTTTCGATGCGTCGAGTTCGGCGTGGAATGACAATAACCGAGGCAATTTTAACTGACGGGAAAGATAAAATTAAAAGCAATTTGGTTTAATCAGCCATACCGCGTAAAAACAGCTTCAAGATGAAGAAGAATTTTTTTCTTTTCAGGAAAGTATGAATTTAACTATAATCGCTATCAAATTACGAATCCAAGTTTGATGAAGCGCGAAGAATTGCCAAAAATCAAAAATTTTTTTCGGGTAAAGATGGTGAAAATTGTACCGATTTACCCGCAAGGTTTAAAAACTGAAACAATTCGAAAAATTTTAACAGAATTAAAAACCAATGATGAAGATTCTGCCTGAAACTTTGCCTGAAATTATTGTTCAAAAAAAGAAAAAAATTGATTTCACGCGCACAAGCAATTGAATGGGTGCATTTTTCCTGGTTCGGCAGAAGAATTTAATCTAGCACTTGAACGGCTTGCTTTTTGATGAAATTTTTTTGAGCTAATTTTGGCTGCAAAATTAAATAAAATTGAAAATGAGCAACTTCGTGGATACAATATCAAGCCAAAAAAATCCAAGATGTGAAGCAATTTATTGAAAAAGCTACCTTTTGATTTGACGCAATCGCAAAGGCTTTCTTCTTGGGAGATTATGCAAAAATATGAGCCAAGATTTTTCCGATGAATCGGCTTTTTGCAGGGCGATGTTGGTTCCGGAAAAACAACCGTGGCGACAATTGCAGCATTGAATGCAGTAAAAAAATGGTTATCAAGTGGCGGTTTTTGCGCCAACTGAAATTCTTGCACAGCAATTAGCTGAAAATTTTTCAAAAACTTTGGCTTGGTGTGGTATTTCGATTGGCTTTCTTTCAGGAAAGGTAAAAGGAAAGGCTCGTAAAACACTTTTCGAAAATCTAAAAAAATGGTAATCTTGATATTTTAGTCGGTACGAGTGCGATCATTCAAGAAAAAGTGGATTTTTGAATCTCGGTTTGGTGATTATTGATGAACAGCACCGTTTTGGTGTTGCTCAAAGGCAAAAAAATTCTTGAAAAAAATCTCACCAAAAATGCCACATCTACTTGCAATGACTGCTACGCCAATTCCAAGATCGTTACAATTAACACTTTTTTGGTGATTTGAGTATTTCAATATTGAAAGAAAAGCCTGAAGGTAGAAAGCCAGTTCAAACTGAAATCATCTCACCAGCTTCTCGTGCGCCGATGAATGCAAGGATTAGAGCTGAGATTTTTGAATGGACGGCAAGTTTTTGTAATTGTTCCGGCAATTCAAGAAGGAAAAACGAGGAAATTAAAAAGTGTTGAGGCAGAATTTAAACGATTGAAGCGTGATTTTTTAAAGGAATTTAGAATTTTACAGCTTCATGGTAAAAAGAAGTCGGAAGAAAAAGAGCAAATAATGGCAGATTTTTGGCAAAAAGCTGATATTCTGCTTTCAACTACCGTTATTGAAGTTGGAATTAACGTTCCGAATGCGAGTGTAATTGTTATTGAGAACGCGGATCGTTTTGGTTTAGCACAGCTTCATCAGCTTCGTGGGCGAGTTGGTCGTGGTGGTGGTGATGCTTTTTGTTATCTTGTAATGAGCTCAAATGCAAAAACCGCCACAGAGGCTCCAAGAAATTTCGAAAACCAATGATGGATTTATTTTGGCGGAAAAGGATTTAGAACTTCGTGGTGCTGGTGAAATTTACGGCAAGGCACAAAGTGGAGAAATTAATCTGAATTCGCAAGTATCGGTGACACAAAAATGATTTCGCGAGCACAATCTGCGGTGGATTTTTTTGTTCGAAAATCAAAAAAATATTGGCAAGAATATTTGAGAGAAAAGCCAAAATCACTTGAAAAAAATACCAAAGATTAACTTTATTAAATTAGAAGCTTGACGAAAAATAAATTGTGCTAAAATTGAAAAGTAGTCAGCCAGCGGGTCGGCATTTTTCATAAAAGAAATTATTTCGAAAGGATAAAATGGAAGATTTAAATATCAAACAAATGATGTTGGCAGCAAAAAAACAATTGCAGCTGAAAAAATTTACCAGAAGAAAAAAAGTTTTTAGAAGTTATTGAAATGGCGATTGCGGCTGCTTGGCGACGCGAGAACGGAAATCGTGACCAAAAATGTTCGAGCAGAGCTAAATACTCAAACTGGTGATGCTGAAGTTTTTTTGTTCAATATGAAGTTGTTGACGGCGAAGAAGCTTATAATATTAATAACGAGATTTCTCTTGAAGATGCAAAAAAACTTGATGCGAATGCTGAAATTGGCGAAATCGTTGAGGAGAAATTCCCGGTTGAAACTTTTGGTCGTGTGGCCGCCCAAACTGCTAAGCAAGTTGTTTTGCAGCGACTTCGCGAAGCTGAGCGTGAGATTATTCTTGAAGAATTCGAAGATAAAGTTGGCACTATCGTAAGTGGTTCGGTTTCGAAAAATTGACCAACGATTTGTGAGAATTGATTTAGGAAAAAGCAAATGGAGTTATGCCACTCCGCGAACAAATTAATGGTGAATATTTTAGTGTTGGCCAGCGGATTAAAGTTCTTATTAAAGAAATTGAACGAGATGGTCGTGCACCAGAATTAATTCTTTCACGTGCTGATGCAAAATTTGTTGAAATTCTTTTTCGAACAAGAAGTGCCAGAATTAGAAACTGGAATGGTTGAAATTGTGGCAATTGCGCGTGAGGCTGGTCGCCGAACTAAGATGGCGGTTCGTTCAATTATGAACGGTGTTGATCCAGTTGGAACTTTCGTTGGTAGTCGCGGTGTGCGAGTTCAATCTGTTATGAATGAAATTGGTGAACGTGAAAAAATTGATATTGTAACTTGGAGCGAAAACCCAAGCGAATTTATCCGTGAGGCGTTAAGTCCTGCAGAAGTTGTTGAAGTTCAAATTAAAGAAACTGGTGAAAACGAACGCAAACGAGCAACTGTACTTGTGAGTGAAGATCAGCAAAGCGTTGCGATTGGCCGCGCTGGGCAGAATGTTCGCCTTGCAAGTCGACTAACTGGTTTTTGAACTTGATATTGAACTTGCTAAATCTACCGAAAAAAACCACGCGGAAATGTTGAAGATGGCTTATTTAGTGCTTTAAATGAAGCGACTGAAAGCGAAGTTGTTGAAAACCTCGACGGAGATGAAAGTGACCGCGAGAAATTCGGCGGAGAAGAGCAATAAATATTTTAAGGGCTAGCAGAGTTGACTGCTAGCTTTTCTCGTGTTATAATTATTACATTGGCTTTGGGCAACCAAAGTACTTAAAAAAGGAGGCATTTAGATATGCAGAAGAAACGTGAAGATTTGAAGGTTGTTATTCCTGCCGCAGGAAACGGTACACGCGGATATCCGGCAACTACAGGATTTGCTAAAGAGTTACTACCGTTGCCATTTGATGGCTATTTGCAAAATTCAATTGTGGTTTTGGTAGAAAAACTGGTTCAGGCCGGAATTAATCCTAAAAATATTGCAATTGTTATTAGCCCTGAAAAACATCAATAAAAAGTATTTTCGAAAGTAAAAAAATCAATTATCGAAGGGCTTAAGAGTAAGAATAAACATGATTTTTGCCGAAAAAGTTGAACGAGTTGAATTTTTAGCGCCAGCGAAATTCATCCAGCAAAATTGTGAATTCTATGGTAATCAAGCGCCGATTTCAACCCCAGAAACGTTGGAGTTTATCGGGGAAAATGACTTTGGTTACTTTTTTCCCTGATGATATTTTTTCGCTACAATGGGCAAAAATGAATTCGAACAGATCTTTGAATCCTACGAAAAATACGGTGGAAGCATTCTACCGGTTAAACAAGTGCAAGATTGTGTCGAATATTCAAAATACGCAATTGTCGTAGGCGAAATTATTCATCATCCAAAAATAAAGAAGACAACTTGGTATTGTCAGTCAATAAGATTGACGAGAAACCGGGATTCGAAAAAGCCAAAAGCGAACTTGCAAGTGTCCGTGGAGCGATTTTTCGAAAAATAAACTCATTGAATATATGAGTGGTTATGCAAAAAAATTTGACGGAAACGGTGAGTTGATGTATCAGATTCCTGTACAGAAGGCAATGAATGATGGAATGAAATTCTATGCAGTTCGAATTAACGGATTCTATTGTGACACAGGAAACTGCTACGATTATGCTCTAGCGGTTCCAGCAATGATGATGACCAAAGACCGTGAAAAAAATATGTTAAAGACTTGAAAAAAGTTATTGAGTATTTTGAAAGCCTCTAGAAAAAAAATAAACGCTCATTAATGAGCGTTTTTTAAAATTCCTTCGTGTTGAAGTAGCCAACTTTTTACGATTTTGCCCGCCGTTGTAGCCACCAAAAATCCATGTCTTTTGTAAGAACTCGATGGCACGGAATAATTATAGAGAGCTTATTCGCGTTCAAAGCGTTGCCAACCGCACGAACGGCGTTAGGATTTTCAATTTTTTCGGCAATTTCAGAATATGTTGAGGTTGAACCGGAGCGAATATTTTGAAGCTCCTCCCAAACCTGTTTTTGAAAATCCGTTCCAATCATTTCGATTGGTGTTTTAAAACCTGCAAAAGGGTGTTTAAAAATAATCTTCAAGTTCAATGCGTATTTGTTTAATCGGTAGATTTTCGCCTTCTTCAATATTTTCAACTTCAAAAACTCTTTAATTTGAGTTAAATCTTTTTCGAAATTTTCATTATCTTGAAATTCCAAAAAAACTAAAAGCATCGTCATGAGCGATTGCCGTCATTTCGCCAAGTGGCGTTTGAATTTTTAGAAAGTTTTTAGTTCACGCATTTTTAATATGACAATTATATAAAAAAAGCCTAAAAAGTCAAATAAAATAAGAAATTATTAGCACTCATATTGTAAGAGTGCTAAAAAGTATGATAAAATAGAGTTATGATACCTGAAGATTTTTCAAGAAATTATTTCGCGAATGAGTGAAAAATTCGCACAAAAGTTTGGAGCGAGCAGAATTCTTCTCTCGTAAATTTAAAACTGGCTACATTGGAATTGAACATATTTTGTTAGGAATTTTAGCAAATCGCGAATCTTCGGCGGCAACTTTAGCACATGAATACGGCTTAAAGTTTGAAGATTTATATAATTTTTTGTTGAAAATCCGCCAGTTTCGAAAAAGTCTTCCAGATTTTGCAGATCCAAATGTGCGAGCTTTTAACCGACCGCGCAGTTTTTTGCATTAAAAATGGCGAGTTTAATTTCTGGTGACGATAATGAAATTGGCACAAAAACCTGCTTTTCTCAATTTTAAAGCAAAAAGATTTAAAAATTACAGGTTGTGCTTCGGGCAAACCGGGGCTGATATTGAGGGGTTGGTAAATGCTTTTTGATATTTTATTTTCGAACGAAAAATTCAGCTGAGGGAATTGATGAAATTGAGCAAAAAGCTTTCGAAAAGAATTCAGAGAAGCAACAATCCAGCCGTGAAATTGCAATTTTGAAGAAATTTGGTGAAGATTTGACAGAAAAAGCTAAAAATGGCGAACTTGATCCAGTAATTGGGCGTGAAACTGAAGTCCAGAGATTAATTACGGTTCTGCTTCGTCGCACGAAATCGAACCCAGTTTTGATTGGTGAGGCTGGAGTTGGAAAAACTGCTGTAGTTGAGCTTCTTGCTCAAAAAAATTTCGAAAGAACAAGTACCATCACAACTAATTGGAAAGCGAATTTTTTGAAATTGATTTAGCTGGAATGTTGGCTGGTACGAAATTTCGTGGTCAATTTGAAGAGCGGCTAAAAATGTAATTAAAGCGCTCGAAAAACATCAAGAAATCATTGCATTTATTGATGAAATTCATCTTTTAGCAGGAACTGGCTCAGCGGAGGGCGCAATGGATGCGGCAAATATTTTAAAGCCAGCGCTCGCTCGTGGAAAAAAATTAAACTAATCGGTGCCACAACTTTTGACGAATTTTAAAAATCGATTGAGAAAGATTCTGCATTGAATCGGCGTTTTCAATCTGTTCAGGTTGAAGAACCAAGCTTAAATGAAAACGATTGATATTTTAAAAAGGTTTGCGAGAAAAATATGAAAAAAATATCATAATATTGAAGTTTCTGATGAAGTTTTTGGGTGAAATCGTTGATATGAGCGCAAGGTATATTTTTGACCGCCAAATGCCAGACAAAGCTATTGATATTTTAGATGAGGCTGGTAGCGCTAGCTGCGAGCGAGAAGTTGTCGAAACCGAATAAAATTTTAGAATTCTCGCGTGAGATTGAAAAAAATTAAATGAAAAGCAAATTCGAGCGGCAGAAAACGAAGACTTTGAAGGCGCGGCTCTCTATAAAACGCGAATTTCACAACTTAGAAAAACTTAGTGAAGAGGAGCAAAAAGCAAAAAAAGTTCGAAAAATTAATTTAACGAGCGATTATGTAGCGCGAGCGATTTCTTTAAAAACGAATATTCCGGTTCAAAAAATTTCAAAAAATCAGGCAAAAATTCTACAAAAATCTTGAAAAACATCTTTCGAAAAAGGTGATTGGCCAAAGTGAGGCGATTGAGAAAAATTTCGAAAGCAATCCGCCGTAATAAATCTGGGATTTCAGATGAAAATCGTCCAATTGGTTCGTTTATCTTTCTTGGTCCGACTGGTGTTGGAAAAACCGAACTTTCACGCCAGCTTGCAAACGAGGTTTTTGGCGGTTCGAAATCTTTAATTAAAATTGATATGAGCGAATTTGGCGAAAAACATAAAACTTCGCAACTTTTGGGTGCGCCAGCTGGTTATGTTGGCTATGGTGAAGGTGGAACTTTAACAGAGAAAATTCGCCGTCAGCCATATTCCGTAGTGCTTTTTGATGAAATTGAAAAAGCTCACCCAGATACTTTCAATCTACTTTTTGCAACTCTTAGAAGATGGTGAGTTAACAGATTCGCAAGGTAGAAAAGTTTCGTTTAAAAATACTGTTGTAATTTTTAACAAGTAATCTTGGCGCAAGCGAAATGATGAATGAAAAATCGCTCGGGTTTGAGGCGGAAAGTTCTTCAAAAAGAATCATTCAAAAATGAAAAATTTGCTCGAAAGGCTCTTGAAAAAGTTCTAAAACCTGAGCTTTTTAAACCGATTCGACGGAATTATTACATTTCAATCACTTTCAAAAAACTGAAATTGGCAAGATTTTTGATATTCTTTTATCTGATTTAAATAATCGATTGCTTCGAAAAGGTTTGAATTTGAAAGTTCGAAAATCAGCGAAGGATTTTATTATTGAAAAAGGGCTATGATGCTAAAAAAATGGGGGCAAAGGCCGCTTAGGCGCGCAATTGAGGATTTGCTTGAGCACAAAATAGCCGAGGAAATTTTGGTAAAAATCCATCAAAAGGAACGCAATTTGTGGCGATTGCAAAAAATGGTGAAATTATAATTGAAGTTTCGAAAGATTAAGGAGTGAAAATGCGAAAAAAACAGAGAATTATTTAGTTCCAACGGTTGTTGAAGAGACTAATAGAGGTGAGCGAGCGTTTGATATTTATTCGCGGCTTTTTAAAAGAACGAGTTATTTTTTTGGGTGAAGATGTGAATTCACACACGGCGAATGTCGTGGTGGCACAACTCTTCATTTAGCTTTCGAAAATCCAGATGAAGATATTAAACTTTATATTAATAGTCCTGGCGGAAGTGTTTATGATGGTTTGGCGATTTATGACACGATTAAATTTATCAAACCAAATGTACAAACAATTGGGATTGGTTTGCAAGCTTCGATGGGGGCATTTTTGCTGGCGGCTGGAACAAAAGGTAAGCGTGCACTTTTACCGAATTCTCGAGTAATGATTCATCAGCCATCAAGTGGTACGCGCGGAAAAGTTACAGATCAAGAAATTGACCTAAAAGAAAGTTTATTGCTTAAAGAAAAACTTGCACAAATTTTTGGCCAAAAATAGTGGTCAGGATTTGGAAAAACTCAAAAACGATATGGAGCGAGACTATTGGATGAGCGCTGAGGAGGCTGTAAAATACGGCTTAGCTGATAAAATAATCCAGCAAGAAAAATAGCCTCACAAACGAGACTATTAGTAATTATATCCGTCAATTGGCTTAACTTTTTTTCGCCAATGGCGGATTTTTGAGGCGGTTGAATTCGCTCTTAGAAACTTGCACTGGCCAGATCTCTTGTGAATTTTTTCACCTTTTGGGATTCGAATAGCCAAAACGTAATATTTATCATTTGGCAATAATAGATCGTCGCCAGAGCTATAAGATGTTTTTGCACGATTGTATCCAATTTCTTTGATGAATACAAACTTTGAATTTTCGCCACGAGCTCGCCAAGATGAAACTTCAATTTCTTTTCCATCTTCGTCTGTAATTTTTTTATTACAGGATTGATCCGAAACTTCGATGAGATTGAGAAATAAGCTTTTCTCAACTTGATTACCATTTTTTTATCGACAAAAAGTTAATCCTTTTTGCCTCTATCGACTCTTCGAAATAATTATCTCGAACAGTTTGAAAAATTGTTCCATTTTTCTTTCAAAAAAATCCTTACCTTTTTCAAAAAAACGTGTCAGTAGTGTTTGAAATCTTTGCTGCTTCTGGCAGGAAATCTTGCGCAAAAAGCCTTGTTTGAGGTAAGAATAAAAATTGAAGCGATAAAAATCGCAGAAAAACGAAGATTTTATTTATAATTTTTCTTCATTTTAAGCTCCTTCTAACGCACTCAGAAAACATTAAAATAGTTTAAAGGTGCGTAAATAATTTAATGGATTATATAATAGCATAAAAAAACATTAAAAATCAAGGTGTTGACCTTTTTTACTGAAAAAGGCGTAAAATATATAAGCCTTTGGGTAAAAATATTTTTTGGAGTGGAGGTCATTTGTATGACAGCGAAAGATTTATTTGAACAAGTTCTAAAAACTGGATTTCATCATCACGAAAAGCCAAAAAGTAAATCTATTGGCGCAGATGAAAACAGAGCACTTTTTAGCCGGTGAAAAAGCGAAGCTGCAGCAATTGAATTACGCTTCGCAAATCAACCATTAATTTTTTTAACCGCTTAAGTAGCGGTTTTTTTATTGATTTTTGAAAAATATGTTAAAATGAACGATAAGAAGTAGTGTGCTTGCGGAGAAATTTACTTCGAAATTGATGGCAAAATTTCGAAAGTCGCAGGCGGAGAATCTTCGGGCCGATTCTAATAACACTTTAAATGCGAGGAGAAAAATGGCAAAAAGCACTTTAATGCTGCAGGACGAGCGTTCTTTTCGAAAGAAGACGCTATTCTTGAAACCCCAGATTTAATCGCTCACCAAAAAGAATCTTGGAAAGATTTTGTTGATAACGGTTTGAGCGAAATTTTCGAAGAGATTAACCCAATTGACGACTATACTGGTCAAAAATTAGCTCTACGATTTAAGAGCTATGAATTTCAAGCTCCAAAAACAACAAAAGATTTTGCGAAAGAAAAATAATTTAACTTTTGAAGCTCCACTACATGTTCAAGTTGAGCTTACAAATAAAGTTACTGGCGAAGTTAAAGAACAAGAAATTTACCTTGGTGACTACCCTTGGATGACAAACCAGGGAACTTTCATTATTAACGGAACTGAACGTGTTATTGTTTCGCAGTTGATTCGTTCTGAAGGTGTTTATTTTAATGCTGAAACCGAAGTGATGGAAAAAAATATTATGGCGCAAAAATTAATTCCAGTTCGTGGCGCTTGGTTAGAGTTTGAAACCGATCCTAAAACTGGTGTGATTTACGTGAAAATTGACCGTCGCCGAAAAACTTCCAGTAACAACTTTCTTGCGTGCACTTGGTCGAATGACTAACGCTGAAATGCGAGAGATTTTTGCTGATGTTGATAACGGAGATGTTAAGTTTATTCAATCAACTCTCGAAAAAGATCAATCAGCTGGCCCAAATGAAGCTTTTGATTGAGGTTTACCGCCGTCTTCGCTCAGGGAGATTTGGCGACTATTGAAAATGCCCGAAATATGATTGAACGAATGTTCTTCGACTTTAAGAGGTTTGATTATGGTCGCGTTGGTCGATACAAAAATTAACAAACGCTTGAAACTTGAAACACCAAATACAACTGAAAATCGTTCTTTCCAAATGGAAGATCTTTTCGAAATTATTAAAGAAGTTATTCGCTTGAATAATTCGCAGGGTGAAGTTGATGATATCGATAGTCTTGATAATCGACGAGTTAAATTGGTTGGTGAGCTTGTTGCGCGACAATTCCGTGTCGGCATGCTTCGAATGCAACGAAATGCGATGGACCGAATGTCGATGACTGATATCGAAACTGTAACTCCTGGCCAATTAGTAAATGCTCGCCCAGTTGTTGCTGCAGTGCGTGAATTCTTTGCTGGATCACAGCTCGCTCAGGTTATGGATGAGACTAACCCACTTTCAGAACTTTCTCACAAGCGCCGTTTTGAGTTCAATGGGTCCTGGGGGTGTGACTCGTGACCGTGCTGGCCTTGAAGTTCGTGACAGCCACCCAACTCATTATGGCCGAATTTGTCTTGTTGAAACTCCAGAAGGTGGAAACGTTGGACTCGTAACAAACCTCGCAACTTTTTGCCAGAATTAACGAATATGGCTTTTATTGAAGCTCCATATCTTCGGGTTAAAGACGGAAGAGTTACTGACGAAGTTGTTTATCTTGACGCTGATCATGAGATGCACGAAATTATTGCTGATGCTGGTTCAAAATTAAACGAAGATGGAAGCTTTGTTGAATCTCAGGTTTCTGCTCGAAAGAACTTAATTCCTTCACAAGTGAGTTCAAGTGAAGTAACATTTATGGACGCCGTTCATAGGCAGGTTCTTGGTGCGGCAGCGTCGCTTATTCCTTTTGCTGAACGCGACCGAATCGACCGTGCTTTAACTGGTTCAGCCATGCAGAAGCAAGCCGTTCCACTTCTTTGGAATGAAGCCCCAACTGTTGGAACTGGTGTTGAAGCTGATATTGCACGAAACTTAAGTCAAATTATTGTTGCTGAAGATGATGGTGAAGTTATTCGTGCTGATTCTGTTGCTGTTGAGGTTAAATATGCATCTGGCACAGTAAAATACGAACTAAAACATTTCGAGAAAACTGCTGACGACCGATGTTATAATCAAAAAGTTGTAGTTTCTCGTGGCCAAAAAGTTAAAAAGGTGATATTTTTGGCGGAAGGTGCAAGTATTAAGGATGGGGAAATTGCTCTTGGCCGTGACCTCCGTGTGGCATTTATGTCTTGGGGTGGATTCAACATGGACGACGCTGTGATTATTTCTGACCGTCTTGTTAAAACCGATATGCTAACAAATATCAATATTAAAGATTATATGGTTGAAGTTCGTGAAACTAAGCTTGGGCCAGAAGTTGTTACTCGTGATATTCCAAACGCTAGCGAATATAGTTTGCGACATTTGGATGAAGACGGAATCGTTCAAATTGGTTCAGAGGTGAAACCTGGCGATGTGCTTGTTGGAAAAATTACTCCAAAAGGTGAACAAGAACTTTCGAGCGAAGAACGACTTTTGCGTGCGATCTTTGGTGAAAAAGCGAAAGATGTTCGTGACACTTCTCAGAGAATGAAAAATACTGGTTCTGGAAAAGTTATCGGTGTGAAAATCTTTTCGAAAGAAAATGGTCATGAAATGCGTGCTGGCGTGCTTAAACAAATTCAGATTTTTGTAGCTGAAGCTCGCAAAATTATGGTTGGAGACAAAATGGCTGGACGACACGGAAATAAAGGTGTTGTCGCAAAAATTTTGCCAGAAGCTGATATGCCATTTATGGAAGATGGAACTCCGATTGATGTAATTCTTTCGCCGCTTGGTGTGCCTTCACGTATGAACCTTGGTCAGCTTTTCGAAGTTCACCTTGGAATGGCTGCAAAAACTCAAGGCTACCGAGTTGCAACTCCTTCATATGACGGTGTCGATGCTAAAACTTTGAGTGATGAACTTGAAGCCGCAGGCGTTCCTCGAGACGGAAAAAGTTCAGTTATTTGATGGTCAAACTGGTGAACCATTCGAACAGCGAACAACTGTTGGATTTATGCATATGATTAAGCTTCACCACTTGGTTGCCGATAAAATCCACGCTCGTTCAACTGGCCCTTACACAATGGTTACTCAACAGCCTTTGGGTGGTAAAGCTCAAAATGGTGGTCAGCGATTTGGAGAGATGGAAGTTTGGGCTTTGGAAGCCTACGGTGCTGCTAACATGCTTCAAGAAATGCTTACAATTAAGTCTGACGATGTTGTTGGCCGCTCGAAAGCTTACGAAAGTATCATTAAAAAAATAATGAGATTGTTGGTCCAAAATTACCAGAATCATTCAATGTGCTCGTGAAAGAATTGCAAGGTCTTGGATTGCGCGTTGATCTGCTTGATCAACATGCTTCAAGCATTGACGCTGATGAACTTCTTGCGGAACGAAATAAAGATGCGGAGAGTTCAATAATCGAAGAAGATGAAAATTTCGAAACTGTTCGAGATGAATCTGACGGTGAATTTGAAGACAATATGAATATTCAAGATATTGATGAAATTGAAGAAATTAAGGAGGAAGCGTAAATGGCGAAAGTGGTGAATTCAAACCAGATTGCTGATTTCGATGCAGTTCGCCTCGCTGTTGCTAGCCCAGAAGATATTTTGAGCTGGTCTTACGGCGAAGTAACTAAGCCAGAAACTATTAACTATCGAACTCAAAAACCTGAGCGTGATGGTTTGTTTTGTGAAAAAATCTTTGGACCAACTAAAGATATTAACCCTTATGATAATAAACTAAAAGGTGTTCGTTCTCGTGAAGCTGCCGTTGATAAAAATGGTGAGTTAGTAACAAAATCAATCGTTCGCCGTGAACGAATGGGCCATATTTCTTTGGCAGCTCCAATCGCGCATATTTGGTTTATGCGTGGAGCTCCAAGTGCAATGAGCCTTCTTCTTGGAATGACGGTTAAAAATATCGAACGTGTTGTTTATTTTGCAAGTTATGTAATTCTTAATGTTGATGAAGAAAAACGTGATCAAATGATTGCCGACCTTGAAGCTGAAGATAAAGCTGCTCGAATGGCAATTAAAATTCGTTATGAAAAGGCTGCCGAAGAAGCTGGCGCTGATATTAAAGCATTGGCTGAAGCACAAACTAAAGAAATTGAAGAGCTTAACGCAAATTATGTTTCGAAAAAGAATCAACTTGACAGTTTTGTAAAAGGTTCGCTAATGAGCGAAACTGATTTTCGAAATCTTCCTGAAGAGTATGAAGATATCATTGAAGTTGGCATGGGTGGTGAAGCAATTAAAACTTTGCTTGACGAAATTGATATTGATGAGCTTATCGAAAGCTTGAAAGAAGAATCTGAAAAAGCAAGAGGTCAGCGAGAGAAGAAAATTCTTAAACGACTAAAACAATCGAAGGAATGAAAGCTGCTGGAATTAAGCCGGGGAGTTTATGCTTGACAGCTCTTCCTGTGATTCCTCCAGATTTGCGACCTATGGTGCAATTGACTGGTGGTCGATTTGCAACGTCAGATCTAAATGATTTGTATCGTCGAGTAATTAACCGAAATAATCGTTTGAAGAAATTGATCGAACTTAATGCCCCAATGGTAATTAAGCGTAATGAAATGCGAATGCTTCAGGAAGCTGTTGATTCGCTAATTGACAATAACGCATCACGAAGCGGTCGCTCAGTTAATACGGCTGGTGGTCGCCGAAAGCTCAAGTCTTTGAGTGATATGCTAAAAGGTAAACAGGGTCGATTCCGTCAAAACTTGCTTGGAAAACGTGTTGACTACTCTGGTCGTTCAGTGATTGTGGTTGGCCCAACTTTGAAAAGCCCACCAGTGTGGTTTTGCCAACACAAATGGCGCTTGAACTCTTTAAACCATTCGTAATTTCTTGGTTGATTGAAAAAGAATATGCGCATAATATTCGTTCGGCAACTCGTTTGATTGATGCTCGTGAAGCAGAAGTATGGGATGCTTTGGATGCTGTAGTTGAAGGAAAATACATTCTTTTGAACCGTGCTCCATCTTTGCACCGACTTTCAATTCAGGCCTTTCAGCCAAAACTTGTTGAAGGTAAAGCTATTCAGCTTCACCCACTTGTAGCGAACGGATTTAACGCCGACTACGACGGTGACCAAATGGCGGTTCACCTACCACTTTCTGATGCTGCTCAGGCAGAAGCCCGTGATTTAATGAGTATTTCTCACAACTTGCTAAAGCCAGCAGATGGTCAACCAGTGCTCTCTGTTGATCAGGATGTTGTTTACGGAAATTACTACATCACTTACGACAAGCATTCTGAAATGAACAAAAAACCGCGTCCTTTTGCTAATATTTTTGAAGCCGAAATGGCTTATGATAAAGGTGAAATTGCGCTTCAAACACCAATTCGTGTGTTCGTAAAAGGTGAAATTCGAAATACAACTCTTGGCCGTGTGCTATTTAACGAATTATTACCAGAAGATTATCCTTTCGATAATAACCCGCAAACTAAGAAGCAAATTAACAAAAATTTTTGGCCGATATGTTTGCGCATTATGGTGCTGAAATGACTCTGAAAATTGCTGACAAAATCAAAGGTTTGTCATTCCGATTTGTTACAAAATCTGGTTTGTCGATTGGTAAGGAAGATTACACGGTTTATGAAAGCGAAAAATTCCTCAAATCATTGCTAGCGGTGACGCAAAAACCACTTTGATTCAGGAACAATATGACCAAGGTCTTTTAACTGATCAAGAACGCTATAACTTAATTATTGATAACTGGCACAAGGTTATTGATGAAGTTTCTGATGAAATTTCTGAGCGTGTAGCTCATGAAGGCGCAGATTCGCCTGTTGGCTTGATGGCTGTTTCTGGTTCTCGTGGTAATGCAACTAACATTCGTCTCGCTTCTGGTCTGACTGGAATTATGGTGGATGCAACCAACCGTGAAATTGAGCTTCCAATTCGTTCAAATTACACTCACGGAATGAGCTCGCTTGAAGCTTTCGTGGCAACTCGTGGTGCGCGTCAAGGTTTGATTTCAACTGCTCTTAAAACTGCTGACTCTGGCTATCTAACTCGCCGTCTTGTTGATGTGGCTCAAGATGTATTTTCTGTTGAAGATAGATCTGATGAAGTTGATCCAGGATTTGCGATTTATCGCTCAGAAAGTGAAGAGACAATGATTTCATTCGGTGATAGACTTTATGGTCGATTTACGGCTGAAGCTGTTCCTGGATATATTGATGCCGATCAGCTAATCACTCGAGAAATTGCCAATGCAATTGAAAAAGATGAAAACATTACAGAAGTTAAAATCCAAAGTGTTCTTTCAACTCCAGACCTTGCAGGAATTCCTCAAAAGTCTTACGGAATTGATATGGCGACTGGGCTTCTTGTTGATCCAGCCGAACCAGTTGGTGTGATTGCTGCTCAATCTGTTGGTGAGCCTGGAACACAGCTAACTTTGAATACATTCCACAGTTCAGGTGTTGCTGGTTCTGGTGCAATTTCACAAGGTTTGCCACGTGTTGAAGAACTTCTTGAAGCTCGTTCGCCAAAGGGACAGGCTTACATGACTGAAGTTTCTGGTGTGGTTGATATCTGGGAAGATGGCAATATGAATATTGTTCAAATTACACCACAACAAACTGAAAATGGTGAAAATGTAAACCCAGTTCGCTACGAGATTCCAAATGTTGCAGCTCTTGCTGTTTCGAAAAACGATGTTGTGCAGGCTGGTGACCGGTTAACTGTTGGTTCGCTCAATCTTCGTGACTTAATGGAATTTAAGGGTGTTGAAGAAACTCAACGCTACATTATGAACGAAATCTTGCGAATTTATGCTGCTCAAGGTCAAGATATTGCTTCGAAGCACCTTGAAATCATCGTTCGTCAAATGTTCAGCCGAGTTCAAATTGAAGATGCCGGAGACTCATCGTTTATCATTGGCGATGTAGTTTCGAAAGCTGCCGTTGTTGAAGAAAATAAACTTCTTGAAGCTGAAGGTAAAAAACCTGCTGAATTCAAACAACAACTTCTTGGAATTACAAAAGTTTCAATTTTCAGCGACAGTTTCTTGTCTGCTGCATCTTTCCAAAATACAACAAGTGTTTTGATTAACGCAGCAACTTCTGGCCGAATTGATAAACTTCGCGGACTAAAAGAAAATGTGATTATCGGACGCAAAATTCCTGTTGGAACTGGTGCCCGGGTTAACACAAAAGCTGAATCTGCTGAAACTAAAGAAGAATTCGAAAACGAAACTAACGATTCTATAGTAGAAGAATAAAAAACTTAAAACACTGGCTTCGTTGCCGGTGTTTTAATTTGCGTTAAAGAACGAAAAATGATACAATATTAGCATAAACAAAATAGGAGAATATATGAGTTCTAATGAAGCTAAAAAGTTGGCGCAAAAAGCTTTTTCGAAATCGTGGAATTATTTTTGCAATTTTAGCGATTGTTTTTAATTATTGCTGAGCTCAATTTGGATTGCAAAACCTTTTAATGATTTTCTAAAAAGACAAACCTGGAAACAAATCGAAGGCAATATATCTGGTTTTAATAAAGAATTGGTTAGTCAAAAACTCAAGCGAATATAAATATATCGCAGTTGTAGATTTTTTTCATTGAAAGAGAATGAAACAATCAATTTCACTCAGAGCCAAAGAATGAAAAACCGGTTATTGGTGAAAAAAAGTAAAAGTTTTTTTATGATGAGAAGACCCAAATTCCGCCGTTGAGGGTGATTTTGAAATTGCTAAAATAGTTGCTCCAAGCGGATTGCTAATTATTGGAATTATTAGTGCAGTTCTAGCAATGATTTCTTTCGAAAGAATGAAAAAGCTAAAAATGCAAAATCAAGCAAATACCTCAGCATTTGTGCAGAACTTTATTCCGCAAAATAATCAGGAAAGCAAGTAATGCGAACAATTTTTTACAGACGGAAGTGCTTCACCTAATCCTGGCCCTGGTGGTTTTGCCGTGATTGAAAACGGAAAACCAATTGCTTTGGGGCTGAAAATCAAGCACAAATATTCGAATGGAAGGATTAGCTTTGAAAAAGCCTTCGAAATTTTTAGACGGTGAAGAAGCTGAAATTTTAACAGATAGCGAGTTTTGGGTTAATGTTTTAGTGAAATGGGCGCCAGCTTGGGAGAAATAGCTGGAAGATGGTGAAATTAAGAATATTGATATTGTGAAGCCGCTTTTTGAGCTTTATAAAAAATCGAATGTAGAGCTAAAATGGCTAAAAGGGCACGCTGGGCACTGAATTTAACGAAATGGCTGATGAATGGGCGAATCGGGCAAGAAACGGGAGAAGCTTTAATCCCATTATTGACTTTCTTTGAAATCTGTGATAAAATATAAATTCCGCTCAAAAGTGGAAAATAAAAATTTGGAGGAAGTTATCTTTATGAAAAAAGCATTAAGCGAGGCTAAAGAGCCTCTCTTGGTTTCCTTGTACTTTATTATAGTTTACGGTATGTCACTATATTTAACGATTTTTGATGCACTGGAATTTTTGGCGTGTTTATTTTTTGGTATTTTTTTATTATCACATTAATAATTGCTACTAAAAGGATCAATAAAAATATACCTGAGCGCGTTCGAAGATAATTTTTAAGCCAGGGGAGCTGGCTTTTTCTTTTGGCTATTTTTACTTTTACAGATTTTTAAAAATATGATAAAATTAATAGCGAAGCGCTGTTTTTTTGTGCTGGTTTCGAAAAACAACAAAACTAGCGTGAAACAGCAATAAAATAATAAATTTAAGAGGAATCAAATGAATAAAAATACTCCATTGGAAAATTTCCGAAATGTTGGTATTATTGCGCACATTGACGCCGGTAAAACTACAACAACAGAAGGTATTCTTTACCGAACTGGTTTGACACACAAAATCGGTGTTGTTCGTGGTGAAGGTGATGGTGCAACAACCGACTGGATGGCTCAAGAGAAAGAGCGAGGTATTACAATTACTTCTGCTGCTGTTACTTGTTTCTGGAAAGACCATAAAATTAACATTATCGACACCCCAGGGCACATCGACTTTACTGCTGAAGTGGAGCGTTCACTTCGCGTTCTTGACGGTGCTGTGACTGTTTTTGACGGTAAAATGGGTGTGGAAGCTCAGTCTGAAACTGTTTGGCGACAAGCCGACAAATACGGTGTTCCACGCGTTTGTTTTATTAACAAGATTAACCAAACTGGTGGTGATTTCTACAAATCAATTAAATCGATTCACGATCGTCTAAGTAAGCAAGCTTTCCCAATTCACTTGCCAATTGGTTTTGAACAAGAAATCAATGGTGTTGTCGACCTTATTGATATGAAAGCTTACACTTACGATAACTACGCTGACCATGAGTTGAAAGTTGGTGAAATTCCAGCAGATATGCTTGAAAAAAAGCTAAGAATGCGCGTTCACTACTTGTTGAAAAATGCGGTTGAAGCTGATGATGAACTAATGATGCGATTTTTTTCGAAGAAGGTGAAGAATCGATCACTATCCCTGAACTTAAAGCTGCTCTTCGAAAACGAGTTCTTGCTGGTGACTTCTTCTTGGTAACCGGTGGTGATGGCCGTGGTGTGATCGTGGAAAAAGTTCTTGACTTGATTAATGACTATCTTCCAAGCCCACTTGATATTGCTTCGATTAAAGGAACTGATGCAAAAACTGGTGAAGCTATTGAACGAAAACCATCAGTAGATGAACCGACTTCTGCACTTGCATTTAAGATTGCAACCGACCCATTTGTTGGAAAACTCGTATTCGTGCGTGTTTATAGTGGTAAAATTACTGCTGGTTCATATGTTCTTAATACAATGACTGGTAAAAAAGAACGAATCGGACGAATTGTTCGAATGCATGCTGATAAGCGTGAAGAAATTTCAGAAGTTGCTGCCGGTGACATCGCCGCTGTTGTTGGTTTGAAAGATGTTACAACTGGTGCAACTCTTTGTGATTTGAACCATGGTGTGATTCTTGAAGGTATTGAGTTCGCTGAACCTCCAGTTTCTATTGCAGTTGAGCCAAAAACTAAAGCCGACCAAGAAAAAATGGGAATTGCTCTTCAACGACTTGCTGAAGAAGATCCAACTTTCCGAGTTCATACAGATGAAGAAACTGGTCAAACTATTATGTCGGGAATGGGTGAGCTTCACCTTGACATCTTGATTGACCGAATGAAACGTGAATTTAACGTTGAAGCTAATGTTGGTGAGCCACAAGTTGCCTTCCGTGAAACTATTCGTGGAACTGCTGAAGCTCAAGGTAAACACGCAAAAACAATCTGGTGGTCGTGGTCAATATGGTGATGTTTGGATTCGCTTTTGAACCAAAATGAACCAGGAAAAGGCTTTGAATTCTTTGATGAAATTAAAGGTGGTGTTGTGCCACAAGAATATCGTAAAACCAGTTGAACAAGGTGTGCTCGAAACGCTTGAGGGTGGTGTGATTGCTGGTTACCCAGTAGTTGACGTTAAGGCTACACTTTACGATGGTTCTTATCACGATGTCGACTCGAGCGAATTGGCCTTTAAATTGGCTGGTGCTTTAGCAACTCGTGCTGGTATTAAAGAAGCTAAACCAGTTCTTCTTGAACCTGTGATGAAAGTTGAAATTACAACTCCTGAAGAATTCATGGGTGATGTAATCGGAGACTTGAACTCACGCCGTGGTCGAATCGACGCTATGGAAGATCTAATGGGTGGAACAAAACTCGTTAAAGGTTTTTGTGCCACTTGCAAATATGTTCGGCTACACTTCAGACCTACGCTCAATGAGTAAAGGTCGTGCGGCTTCAACAATGGAACTTGCACAATATGAAGAAGTTCCACCTAACGTTACACAAGAAATTATCGAAAAGCGAAACGCTAAATAATAATTTCGAAAACTTAAAAACTGCCTCTTTCGGGAGGTAGTTTTTGTTTTGCAAAAAAACAGACAAATTTGGTAAAATAGGGCTATCATACGTAACAATAAATTGTAAGGGAAAGCTAAAAATATAGGACAGGTTATGATCAATAGATTGAATAAATTTACTAGAAAATCATTTAAAAATTATTCTATGCCTGAAAATATAGAATTTAATCATAAAAACGTTATTTTTTTGGCTACAATGGCCGGGGCAAGAGCTCTTTGGCTGAAGAAATAGTTCACCAGTTTAATGATGAAAAGGGAGTTAGGTTTTTCATCGTGATTATGTTGAGGAACGATTATTAGTTATGGGTAGTGATAGCGATATAAATGGTGTTAAGGTTGCTTTTTGGTGAGTCTGCTATTAATGTCTATAAAGAAATAGAAGATGAAAAATAAAAATTGTTGATTTAACACAAGATAAAGATAGTATCAAAACAAAACGTGAAGAAATTCGCACTGATATTGATAGTATACTTAAATCTAAAAGGGATCTTCTAATGTGCAAATAAAAAAATAAGAAGGAATTATCTGTTGGCAGTATATATAGAAGGTTGTTTGGATATTGATTGGGTTCTAGAACAATATGAGAATGATTTAACTAAAAGCAAAAAAAATTATATCAGATATTGGCAAACTCCAGTCAAATTAGTGGGGATATAGATTATGATTCCAAGATTAGTGATTTATCTAATTTAAGCTACCCATAATATCTATTTCTTGTTTGACGGATGAAGCTATAGATGATATTAGTAAAATTTGTGCTAAGACATATATTAATGATGATATACCAAGAAGTGAGGTCGTTAAATGGTTAGCGACGGCTTGAAGTTTCATAAAAGGTGATAATGGTAATAATAATATTGATAAATGTATTTTTGTGAAAATGACACAACTTTTTAATATTGTAGAAATTGAGAATCGTATTAATTTATATCTGAATAGTGAAAAACAAAAGGATTCTGAAACTCTTAAAAACACTCACGATATGATAGAAAAGCGTATTGAAAGATTATCAGATAAGACCGAGTTAAGTAAACCGCTTCTTGATTATTTCGATAAGGTAAGTATTGATAATATTTTTAATTACGATAATGAGCTTGAAACTCTCAAATCTATAGAGATTATTTTTATCTAATAAACTAGAATCTATGAGTGATACCATGTCTTTGGGTGATATAGAAAAAAATTAAAAAGGATATAAAGTCTTTAGATGATAAAAAAATAAAAATTAATTCATCTCAAAATTAAAAATCTTGATTTAGTAAAGCAGCAGAATAAGCAGAACCTCTTGATAAATGCAGCGGTTAAAAATAGCGATTGATGAAAAATAAAAAAATCTTAATAAAAAGATTAAAAATCTCAAGAAATTTGAGAAAAAGTTTTTAGGTAAATATAAAAACAACCAATCTGCTGAGAAAAAAATATAAAAACAACTAGAAGATAGTGTGTCGGAGTATGGTAATTTTTAGAACCTTTCTAAACGAAATTTTAAGAAATATGTCTATAAACTTAAAATTAGAGTTTATTAATGAAGATAATAAAAAGGATTATTATATAACGCAAGCGGTGGATGATGGCGATAGTAATAAGACTAAATTCAGTATTAAGGATATTAGCGAGGGAGAGAAGAATCTTTTAGCACTATTGTTTTTTTCTACTATGAAATGTATAATGATGGTGATCAGAAAAACCAAAAGATGATATTAAGCTTGTTGTGATTGACGATCCTGTATCTAGCCTAGATGATGCTAATAAAACATATGTAATAGAGATGATTAAAAAGATTCTTGAAGATGATTTTGAACAGGTTTTTTTGTACTTACTCATTCTTGGAATGATTTTTTTGTGATATTGCATATGGTAAGGAAGGCAAGAAAGATTATAATTTATTTGAAATAGTAAAAATATGATAATATTGGTAGCTCACTTATAAAACAAGACAAGAAGATATTAAACCCTTACAATAAGTTATTTAAAGAGATATATGAATTATCTATACTTCCACAAGATCGAGAGATTGATGATTGTAAATTATATCATACTCCAAATAGTATGAGAAGAGTGCTTGAAGAGTTTTTTTGAGCTTTTAAAGTTGGTCGGAGAAAGTTTCCTACTACCTCAAATTTCAATATTATTAAAAGAGCTTTATGAGGGATATAAAACAGACAACAATGGTATTAGCGACTTTTAATATGAAAAATTAATTCTTTATTAAGTTTGATTAATACACACTCACATAAACCACTCCATTCTGATGAAGTAAAAAGAATGCTAAAATACTTATGAGATATATTGAGATTACGGATAAATTTCATTATGATAAGATGAAACAATGATTTATAATGTAACTTTTATGATTATCTGCATAATTCTCGCTTGCGCTTAACCCGTTCAAAGTGCTATAATTAAAGCAGGAAATCAAGCACTTTTAAGCGAATAACTTGGTGATTTTGGCAAGGTGAAAGGAGGAAACTTTAAACCCCCATAGCAAACCAATAAAAAGTGCTATACTGCTTTTTTGAAATTTGCTAAGCACATTTAAGAATCATCTATAGCATTTTTAATTAACTGCTATAGCAAAAACAAATCAAAAAGCCTTTTTAAGGAGGAGAAATGAGTCTTAAATATAAAGTTGTTCAACTTGTAAACCCTGCAAAACGAGAGGAGCCAAAAAAAGTTTTTATGCTCAACTAGCTGAATCTGGCCGTGTTGATCTAGATGAAATTGCTAATAGTATTTCAGAAACCTCAACCACAGTTAGCCATATTGATGTGCATGCGGTACTACTAGCATTAACAGATGAGCTTTTAAAACGATTAGAGCGAGGCGAAAGTGTTCATCTTGGAAAACTTGGTTATTTTTCATACAACTATTCAATCTAAAGGCCAAGATAAAGAATCTGATGTAACAGCAAGCTCGATTGAAGGTGTGAAAGTTCGTTTTTGTGGCAGGGTGAGGCCTTAAAAAGATAAACTAAAAATCAGCACACTTTGAAAAAGGTTGAAAAAGCCAAAACTACTGAACCAAAAACCAACCGAAAACAAACCTGCAGGGTGCTTAAAAATTAGCTAAAGAAAAAAGTTTAAAACCAGCTTTGAATAGCAAAAAGAGCTATCAGGCTGGTTTTAAAATTGGTTTTTTGTGTTAAAATAGAGGATATATGAAAAGCCTTGTAGAGATTTTAAAAGAAGAGTATCAAAACTATTGCCAAGATAAAAACATCGACTGGTTGCAAAAGTGTAGAATTTGCTGAAATGCGCAAGAAGCGTGGCGCAGAATGCTATTTTGTGGCATTAAAAAATGATGAAAATATTGAAGTTGCTGGGCTAATTTCTAGCAAAAATAAGCGTTTCGATTTGGTGATGGTTGAGCAAAATGGTGCTTCGCAAACAGATTTTGTAGATTTTTTGGTGAAGAGTGAAGAATTTGTGCGTGAGCGTGGAGCAATTTCTTACAGGATTTTACCAAAAGTGGTGCGTCACTTCGCAATGATAAACTTGAAATTGTTGAAAGCAATGATCTTGATTGGCTGAATAAACCGCTGTTAAAAAGCTGGTTTTAAATATTATTCTGGCTTTAAGCACGAGTTTGATATGGACGTAAATATGCACGTTTATTTGAAAGATCTAACAGGGCTAAGCGAAGATGATGTGGCTTCAACTTATAACCAAACTATACGCCGAAATTTGCGCGCGGCAATAAAAAAAAGCGTGAATGTTCGTAAGATTGAAGAGGGTGAATTTACTGATTTTGTGGCAATTCTAAAGAGTTCAAACCAGAAAAATGGTGTTGGTACGCGTGATGAAGAATATTACCATAATTTAAAAACTTGTTTTGGTGAACAGGCGCATTTTATGGGTGTGGAATTTGAAGAAAAACTAATTTCTGCTGGCGTGTTTATCTTTTCGAAAAATGAAGTTGTTTATTTTGAAGGTGGTTCTTTACAGGAATATCGCAAAAATTCCAGCTTCAACATTTTTGCAAGATTATATGATTAAAGAAGCAATTCGTGCGGGAGCTTCGAAATATAATTTTTATGGCATTACGGCAGAACCAAAAGCAAGTTTGTTGCGTTTTAAGGCTGGTTTTCGTGGTGTGGCGGTTGAATATGCTGGTGAATATCGCAAAAGATATTTGTTGCGCACAATTTTTAGCAAAAATCTTTCAAAAATAGTTTGACATTTTGAATTTTTAGGCATTAGTATAAAAGATACGAGGATTATCCTTAGTAAATTTAAAGGCAGGTCTAAATTATGGCTGGAAGACTTTTAAGAATGGAAGATATTGAACGAGATCATCATCGGGTTGTGAATCTTTCAGAAAAAGATATTGAGATTAGTGAATTGATGAATTCAGCTTATTCTAATCGAAGTGAGGCTTTGAACGATGTTTGCGATCGGTGGAATGATTACGAAGAAGCTAAAAGTAATCTTTTGAAAGCTAAAAGACAGTTTCGGAAAGGTAAAATTGATGGTGATGAGTATCAATGGTTTGTTGATGAATTTGATTATCGCAAGCGTCGTTCAAAAAGAGCTTCGAAAAAGATATAAAAGAAGCTAACAATGAAATTCGCAAATTGCAACAAGGAAAGGAAGAAATTAAGCAGTTGCTTAATTCTCGAATTTTTAGTGAATATGACTGGAATAGTACTTAAAATTTAAAAATCGCTCAGAAGGGGCGATTTTCTATTGACTAAAATACGATTATGTGTTAAAATATGATTTGTCTTAGCTTAGAACTTTGACTAAAAATATTCAAGGAGGTTGCTCGTTATGAGGGGTAACAGAAGTTTTACAAAGAAGAAGTGATGGTGATATTTTAACTATTAGTCCTGAAGTTTTGCAATTGCAAAAAGAGTTAAATCTTTGCGAGTACCAGAAATCCCTAGGGATTTTTCAAAAAGGTAAAAACACGAAAAAGGACTAAAAAGCGCTTCAAGGAATTGAGAGTTGTTCTGTAAAAGAAGAGTTGGAATCTTATGAATATCAACTAGCTGACGCGCTAAACTGCCGACGTGAATTGATTGATGAAATTTTCAAAACTGAAAAATATTTGAGGAATATTTCATCTGGTCAATATGAAAAAGATTTATAAGAAATTAAAAGATCTGGAAACAATTCAAGAAGTGCTAAATTATGCAGACAAGGAAGTAATTCCATCACTTCAACAAGTAATCAAGGCCTTATCTATCGCTGAAAATGACGATCATCGTCAGATTCGAAAGGTTCAAAAAACTAAGCATACAGACAAGAAGCATGGTCGTCGAATTAATACTCGACATGACCAGCATTATAAGCGCTCTCGCGAGATTGAGCGCGCTAAAAAGCAGGCGACACGGATTGCCTTCGCATAAAATTTAACCGCTCAGATTGGGCGGTTTTTCTTTACGCCTATGCTTTTTTATGCTAAAATGGTAAAAGTTAAAGAAGGAGGTTTGAGTTTTGGACGATTTTAAATATTTGCCAGAAAATGCTCATTATTTTGATTCAGCGTGTCAGTCTTTACGGCCGCAACCAGTTTTAGATACTTTAAATGATTACTATTTAAATTTTTAACTCTTGTGGTGAGCGTGTAAAAATACGCTTGGGGTAGAAAAAGTTGATGAAAAGGTTGAAGAAACTCGTGAGGTGGTTTTAGATTTATTAAAGCTAAAAGAAAAAAAGATTATTTTGTGAGCTTTACGCTTAACACAACCTATGGTTTAAATTTGCTACTTTCGCAGCTTGAATTGCCGGTTTTTGAAAGTGATAACTAGCGAGATTGAACATAATTCAGTTTTTCTTTCAACAATTGAATTCGCTAAAAACACCAAATTGAACGAATCGTGCTTGAGCGAGAAGAAGATGGCTCGATTTCGCTTGAAAATGATTTTTCGAAAGCTTTGGTTATGAGTTAATGCGGCTTCGAATATTGATGGAAGGCGAATTGAAAACATTAAAAGATTTGGTAAAGAAAATTAAAAACAAAAGGTGGATTTGTGATTATTGATGCAGCGCAAGCGCTAGGTTCAAAGCTATGAATTGCTTCAAAAAAATTCCAGCTGATGCAATCGTTTCAAGCGCGCACAAGATGTATTCGGCGAGTCTTGGAATTATGGTTGTTCGCAAGGATTTTTGCAAAAATTCGTAAAAACTTCTTTTGTTGGTGGCGGAATGGTTTCGAGTGTCTCCAAAAGAATCTTATGAAGTTTTGGGTGATGAGCATATTCATACTTTATTCGAGCCAGGTTTGCAGGCTTGGGGCGAAATTGTGCTTTAAAAACAGCAATTGATTGGCTGAAAAAGCAAAAGAAAACTTCGCGAGTTGATGAGTTTTTCAAAAGATATTTTTCGAGTTTTTTAAAAACAAAATGGCGTTAATATTTTTAAATAAAAGTCGGCTCCTGTGATTAGTTTTTATCACGACAAAGCTTGATGCGCACTTGATTGCACAAGCTTTGAGCGATGAAGGAATTATGGTGCGAAGTGGTTATTTTTGCGTGCATTACTACTTGAAAGAAGTTCGAAAACTGCCACATTTGGTACGAATTTCAATTGGCTTACATAATACTGAAGCTGATGTTGCGAAATTGAAAGAAGTTTTGGAAAGGATTTTTAGCTAATGATTTGTATTGCTGCATTTATAATTTTATTGGTTATCTGGCTATTTACGCCTGCCTTAAAAGCTGTTCGGTTTCAAAAAACAAGCAAAAGCAATCAATCAAATGTTTAAAAAATCAATGCATTGTTTTTCACGAAGGGTAACTTTGCGTGCTTGCGATTCGAATTTTAAAGATGAAATCAAAAATTCAATCCTTCGAAAATTAATTGTAAAGCACAAAAAATGGGTAAAACCAGTTTCTTGGGCGATTGAGGCAGTGGCTGGTTTGATTGTTCTAATTACAATTTGGTCTGTTCTAACGGTAATTAAATCAGCTTTAGCACTATTTGTTTTTGGAACTTGTGATATTCAACGGCCGGCTTCTTGTGCGTTAAATTCAACCGAAGCTTGCTCAATTGATGGCGGAAATACTGAAAATCCAATAGTTTCATGGTTTTACAGATTGGGGGCAGATCTTTAATGCGATGCCTGCAAAATTTCGAAATTGGAATGCTCAAGATTATGTTGTAAAAAAATTCAACTTATCGTGGTGAGTTCTCTAATGAAGTTTCGAAAGATGCGAGCGTGGCGATTGATATTTTTGACCCTGGTTGTATTGTTTGTCGGCGTTCATTTATAAATCAGAAAAATAGCGGATTCTTTAAAAATCATAAAAACCTATCTTTTACCATATCCAATTGATGGAAAGTTTAAAAAAATTCTGAGTTGATTTCGAAATATCTTGAAGCTGTTCGAGGAATTCAACCTGAAAATGGTAAGAAGATTTCAGCTGAATGGATGATTGTTGAGAAGATTTTTTTACTGAAAAGGATGAAAAAGGAGCTTTTATTCCAAGAGAAGTTTAATGGCGAAAATCAAACTTCAACAACGGCGGAGGAAACTGAAAAAGATTTTACAAAGCTGGCTGAAAGATGCGGGTTATTCGGATGCGCAAGTTGAGAAATTTCGAAAAAGCTAAAAAGTGATGAAATCCAGAAGCGTATTAAAGAGGAATATTCGAGTTGTAAATGAAGAAATTAAGACGAAGAGTATTCCAACTTTGATTTATGAAAACCAGAGGCACGAGGGTTTATATAAAGTTTCGAAATAATTTTTATAAAACCTCTTTACAAAATATTGAAGATTAGGTATAATTATAGGTAGCGTCGCGTCGTGTGTTTTGCTAAAACAGTGACTCGTGCGACGCGCATAATATTATTAATAAAAGGAGAAATTCTAAAAATGGCAGAATTTGACCGCTCAAAGCCACACGTAAACGTTGGTACTATGGGACACGTTGACCACGGTAAAACAACTCTTACTGCGGCTATCACAGCAGTTCTTGCAAAACGACTTCCATCAGAAGTTAACAAACCAATTGCGTACGACCAAATCGATAACGCACCAGAAGAAAAAGCTCGTGGTATTACGATTGCTTCTTCTCACCAAGAATACGAATCAAACAACCGACACTATGCTCACGTTGACATGCCTGGACACGCAGACTATGTTAAAAACATGATTACTGGTGCCGCTCAGGTTGATGGTGCTGTTCTTGTGATTGCAGCTACAGATGGTCCTATGCCACAAACTCGTGAACACGTTCTTTTGGCAAAACAAGTTGGTGTGCCTAAGATTGTTGTTTTCTTGAACAAAATGGATATGGCCGATGAAGAACTTGTTGAGTTGATCGAAATGGATGTTCGTGAACTTCTTTCAGCAAACGGATTTGATGGCGACAATGCTCCAATCATCAAAGGTTCAGCTCTTAAAGCTCTTGAAGGTGATGAAAAATACGAAGACGCTATTATGGAATTGGTTGATGCTATGGATACATACATTGAAGAACCAGTTCGCGATATGGATAAACCATTCTTGATGCCTGTCGAAGACGTTTTCTCAATCAAAGGTCGTGGTACAGTTGCTACGGGACGAATCGAACAAGGTGTTGTTAAACTTAACGACGAAGTTGAAATTGTTGGTTTGAAAGATTCACAAAAAAACTGTTGTTACAGGTATTGAAAGCTTTCAAAAAAATCTCTTGATCAAGGTCAAGCAGGTGACAACGCTGGTCTTCTTCTTCGAGGTATTGATCGAGATCAAATCGAACGTGGACAAGTTATTGCTGCTCCTGGCACAATTACTCCACACACAGAATTTGAAGCTGAAGTTTATATCTTGAAGAAAGATGAAGGTGGACGACACACTCCATTCTCAAAGGGTTACAAACCACAATTCTACTTCCGAACAACTGACGTTACTGGTGAAGTTGAACTTCCAGCTGATAAAGAAATGGTTATGCCTGGTGATAATGTAACTTTCAAAGTTAAATTGCAAGCACCTATCGCCATGGAGCAAGGTTTGAACTTTGCTATCCGTGAAGGTGGACGAACTGTTGGTGCTGGTGTTGTTACAAACATCATCAAATAATAGTTTATAATTCAAAGAACACTCCAAGAGGGGTGTTCTTTATTTTGTTTAAAAATAATCAAATTTGTTGTTGTTTTTAATTTAACCAAAAAGCATGATATAATGTTAGAGTTATGGATATTTTGGAATTATTTAAAAATCGTTATAGTTAGTATAATTGAAGGTGTTACCGAATGGCTGCCTATTTCAAGTACTGGCCACATGCTACTATTTGATGAATTCGCCAAACTTAATTTTTTTCGAGTGAGTTTAAATCTGTATTTATGGTTGTTATTCAGCTTGGAGCTATAATGGCAGTTATTTTTACTTATTGGTCTAAGCTAAATCCTTTTTGATAAACACAAAAATTGTCGTGAGAGTACAATTGAATTATGGAAAAATATTAATTGGCGCAATTCCCTGCAGGAGTTATGGGGATACTATTTAATAATTTTATAGAAAAAAATATTTCGAAAATATGTGGGTTATTTCAGCGATGTTGATGGTTTATGGTATTTTTGTTTATTGTTATAGAGCAATTTCGAAAAATAAAAATATAAAGCCAAAAATTGAAAGTTTTGGAGAGATGACTTATTTGGATGCACTTAAAATTGGTGGATACCAAATTTTTAGCACTTTTTCCTGGAACTTCTCGAAGTGGATCGACAATAATTGGCGGACTATTGACGGGAGTTTCAAGAAAAATCGCAGTAGAATTTTTCATTTTTATGGGCATTCCTATTATGCTAGGTTCAAGTATGCTTAAGATTATTAAACATGGCTTTAAATATTCTAATACTGAGATTTTCTACCTATCAGTTGCCTTAATTTTTAACATTTATCGTTTCAATGTTTGTTATAAAGTCTCTAGTTAACTATCTTAAGAATAATGATTTTTAGAATGTTTTGGTTGGTATAGAATTTTATTAGCAATATTAATAGTTGGGTATTTTTAATTAAATAGGAATTGAATATTTAAATAAGATTGAAAGTATGGTAAAATAGTTATTATGAATTGGAAAATAATAGTTAAATCGATGAAAAAAATAAAGATATGCAAAAGCGTGTCTTTGGAGTGGTTGAGTCTTTTAATAATTTTTAGATTCTTGGCACATGTGCCAATTCCTCTTACTAATGCGGGAAACTTGAAAGAGGTTGTTGAATCTGCTATTAAGAGCACCGATTTAGGGAGGATTTATCAATCTGCTAACTGGTGGTGCTTTGACAAGCTTTTCAATTATGCTTGTTGGTCTAAGCCCATTTATTACTGCCTCAATTATTACTCAGTTAATGACAAAAGCTATCCCATCACTAGAAGAATTGAATAATGATGGCGAGTCTGGTCGACGAAAGATTAATCAATGGACGCGAATTTTTAACTATTCCTTTTAGCGATTATTCAATCTATTGCTTATATTTTTCATATTGCAGACAACCGTTCTTCAATCTAACTCTGCGGGCTTCAAAGGCATGAGTTTGTCTAACTGGATTGTTGCCGTAACTGCAATGGTCGCCGGTTCGGTTCTTTTGATGTGGATTGGTGAAATTATCACAGAAAAAGGCGTTGGAAATGGAATTTCCTTAGTTATTTTTGCTGGTATTATTTCACAGCTACCAACAACATTAGCAACTCTAATTTCTTCAATTACAGATACTAAAGATGGTGCTTTTGATGTTTTCGGTTGGTTTACTTTGCCTGTTAATCGTATTGCATTTATGGTTACATTGATACTTCTAGTAATAAAGCTTTAATTCTTCTTTATATTTTTAGTTAAGATTAATGAAGCGCAAAGAGTTATTACTATTAATTATGCAAAAACGAGTTCATGGAAATTCATCTTATGGTGGAATAAAAAGTATATTGCCAGTAAAACTTATTGTTGCCGGTGTCATCCCAGTAATTTTTGCTGTTTCGTTCTTAAGTCTTCCTGCATTTATTGGTCAGGTGATGAAGAATGCTAAAGTTAATGTTTCATTGGCTGAAAACTTAATTAAATGGTTTTCTGCCCCCAAACCAAGGAACTTTTACGGGATCTTCTCCTGAATCGTTTATTTATCCGGCCGTATATTTTTGTTTTTAATTGTAGTATTTACATATTTTTATACTTCTATTGTATTTAACTCGAATGAAATCGCTGACAATCTTCAAAAAACAAAGGTGGATTTATTGAGGGTATACGCCCCTGGAATTTCGACAGCAAACTATTTAAATAAAGTGGTTAATCGCTTAAATTTGTTTTGGTGCAGTAGCTCTTAGTTTGATTGCGTTATTACCATTTGTTGCAGATTATCTCCTATATACCTAGCTTCAATTCAAAATAGTAATCTTTCAATTGGTGGAACTGGAATCTTGATTATTGTAACTGTTGCTCTCGAGACTATTAGACAGATAAATTCGCGAGCGTTGATGGTTACTACGACGATTACAAATAAAGAGATCTTTAAATGAAGATTAAAAAAATTCTCGAAAAAGCTAAAAATATTGTCTGTAGTTCTTATAATTTGTTGGGTTTGTTTAATAGGCTATACTGGAGTTTATGTATACAATAATTTTCTACAGCCTATCAGCAGAAAATTCCAGGTGGCTCAACATTAACTCACCAAGTTGATGAAACTGAAGTTACTGAAGAGAAAAACTCTTATAAAGTTCCTAATCCACTTTTTCCCGAGATTTTTATCAATCCCTAACTTAAAAAAATCTCAAATGCTCGTGTTGTTCAATTGGGACTAATAAAAAAATACCAACCAACTCGATTCGCCAATTTCAATTCATGATGCTGGTTGGTATATGAAAAGTGCCTTACCGGGAAACTCAAAGGCGCACTTCTCATAGATGGGCATAATGGAGGTCCAACTAAAGGGGCATTTTTCGAAAATCTTGGTAACCTTTCGAAAGGTTCAGATATAATAGTTGAAAGGGGTGATGGACAAAAATAACTTATGAAGTTAAAAGATGTCCGTGAAATGACTGTTGATGAAATTAATGATGAAAATAATAAATTTGGAATGAGCACGATGCTTGACTCCATTTGAGCCTTCAAAAGAAGGATTGAACATCATAACATGTGTTGGTGATTGGGATTATTCGAAAAATACCTTCAATAAACAGAGTGGTGCTAAGGGCTGTTAGAAAGTCTTAAATCTATATAATAATAAAATATACTACCATCATTGGTAGTATATTTTTAGATCAACTGAAAAATATACCAAAGCACGATATTGTATTTTTTTCGATATCGATGGAACAGCCTGTTAGAAATATATGATATAGAATAATCTAAAAATTTATAATTGTCTCCGAAAAGAAAAAAAGGACTGATAACTCGATACCCTTTTTATTTTTAAGAAAGTTATAAAAAGTGCTTGACTTTTGAGTAGTATAATGTAGAATGGTATAGATTTATGGCTCAAAAGGAAGTAATAAAATTGGAAGGACGAATCGTGGAGGCTTTGCCAAACACGCAGTTTAAAGTTGAACTTCAAAATGGGCATACAATCATCGCTCATATCAGTGGAAAGATGCGAAAGCATTATATTCGATTGGTGCCGGGCGACAAGGTTGAAGTAGAGTTGACCCTTTATGACCTTACTAAAGGGAAGAATCAGCTTCCGCCTAAGAGATTAGCAAGTTCGAAATAGAAAAAGCCAGCTTTCGAAATGGCTTATTATTTCTATGGGGATTTGCAGATAATATAAACCTAAAGGATAAGGAGTTTTTATACACTTATGAAAGTTCGTGCAAGTGTTAAAAAAATCAGTCCAGATGACATTTTAGTTCGCCGAAAAGGTCGACTTCGTGTTATCAATAAGAAAAAACCTAAGAATAAGCAAAGGCAGGGTTAAGTATGGCTCGAATCGCAGGGGTAACAATCCCAGCAGAAAAGCAAGTTTGGATTGCTCTTACCTACATTTATGGTATTGGTGAAACAACTTCGCGAACCATCCTTGCGGCGGCCAATATTGAGCCGACCACTCGGGTGAAAAATCTCACCGAGGCTGAAGAACAGAAACTACGTGAAATTATTGACAATAATTATACCGTAGAAGGTGATCTGCAACGCCTCGTGGCAAATAATATTAAACGTCTAAAAGACATTAATAACTATAAAGGTATGCGACACAAATCAGGGTTGCCTGTAAACGGTCAGCGCACACGAACGAATGCACGAACTCGAAAGGGTCGCGCAATCGCCGTTGGTGGAGCACAGCCAAAAGCAGCAAGCAAGACTTGATTTAGGAAAGGGATAGAAAAATGGCAGAAAAAGTTAGTCGTAAAAAACAGCGCCGATCTGTTCCATCAGGTCAAATGCATATTCAAGCAACCTTTAACAACACAATCATTACTTTTACGGATAAAAAGGTAACGCTTTAGCGGCAGCAAGTGCTGGTGCTTGTGGCTTCCGAGGAAGCAAAAAGGTACAGCTTATGCAGCGCAGGTTGCAACTGAAAAAAAGCAGCCGAAAATGTACAAGCTCTTTATGGGCTAAAATCAGTTGATGTTTTCGTTAAAGGTGTTGGACTTGGTCGCGATTCAGCGATTCGTTCACTTTCGAATGTAAAACATTAATGTTGAAAGTATTAAAAGATGTGACTGGCGTCCCACATGGTGGCGTTCGTCCTAAAGAAAGCAAGGAGGGCTTAATTATGGCGAGAGATAGATCTCCGATTGTTAAACAATCACGCCGAGAAGGCTATGCCCTTCATCGAAAAGCTGCTAAAATTATGGCACGTAAAAGTGGAATTCCTGGTCAACATTCAGGTTCTCGACAGGGAAAGCCAAGTTTATATGCAGTTCAATTGCGCGAAAAAGCAGAAAGTTCGAAGACTTTATGGACTTCTCGAAAAGCAATTTGCACGATTGATGAAAGAAGCATCACGCCGTGAAGGTTTGGCCGGTGAAAACTTACTACAGCTTTTGGAACTTCGTTTAGATAATGCTATTTATCGAGCAGGTTTCGCAACTTCACGACGACAAGCTCGCCAGTTGGTGAGCCACGGACATTTCTTGTTGAATGGTCGACGAGTTGATATTCCTTCAATTCGACTAAAAGCTGGCGACGAGATTGTTGTTCGACCAAAGAGCCAAAAATCTGGCTATTTCACAAATCTTGAAGATGTTGTTGCTGATGCAGCCCCAGCTCCACTTAGCTGGTTAAAAGCTGACAGTAAGAAAATGACAGTTTCTATTTCAGGTCTTCCTAAACGAGAAGAGGCAGAAGCTGGAATTAATGAACAGCTAATCGTTGAATATTACTCACGATAAAAGGTAAGGAGCTAAAAGTTTATATGTCAAAATTAATTCATAACCCAGCGCTTGCTGAAATTCAAGACTTAAGCGAAAATGTTGCAACTTTTTGTTGTGAAGCCGCTTGAGCCCTGGATACGGTAATACGCTTGGAAATAGCTTGCGCCGAGTGCTCCTTTCGAGTATTAATGGTGCAGCAATAGTTGCTTTTAAGATTGACGGAGTTAGCCATGAATTTACATCAATTGAAGGTGTGAAAGAAGACGTGGTTGATATAATGTTAAATCTTAAGAATGTAAAATTTAAGGCTCACACTGATTCGCCTGTTGAACTTCGATTGGAAAAAAACTGGTGCTGGCGTAATTACTGCTGGTGATATTCAAGCAAATGCTGATATGGAAGTAGTAAATCCAGATCAAGTTATCGCTACTATTGACGATAAAAAAAGACTAAATTTGTAATGGATATTGTAGTTGAATCTGGTCATGGTTATAAAACTATTGAAGAATCTAGTGAGGACCGAATTCATAGTGATATGATTGCGGTTGATGCAATTTTCACGCCAGTTTTGCGAGTTCGATACAAAGTTGATAATACTCGTGTTGGTCAGGCTTCGAACCTTGATAGATTAGATCTAACTATCGAGACTGATGGATCACTTTCTCCACGGGAAGCTTTCGAACAAGCATCGGCAATTTTAGCAAATCAATATACGGCACTTGCTGGTTCTACAACGATTGAGGCTGCTCCAGCTTTAGGTGAAGAATTTGAGGATGAAGCAAGTGAACTTCACACATCAATTGAAGATTTAAACTTGACAGCTCGAACAACAAATGCGCTTGTTAATAATGACATTCGCACTGTTCACGACTTAGTAAACCTTACCGAACAAGATTTGCGTGAACTTAAAGGCTTTGGAAGCAAAGCTTTGGATGAAGTAAAAGATAAAAATAGCGGAGTTAAATTTATAATATGCACCGACATGGATATAAAGGGCGAAAATTTGGTCGTGAACGCGACCAACGCCGTGCGCTCCTCAAAGGCTTAGCGACTTCGTTAGTCATTCATGGCAAAATTGAAACAACTTTGCCAAAAGCCAAAGAGACTTTGCGCTACACAGAAAAAGCTTATCACTAAAAGCTAAAAAAAGGTGATTTACATAACCGTCGTCAAGTTATGGCCAAACTTGGTAATATTGACGCAGCAAATAAATTAGTGAGACATTATTGCTCCACAACTTTCGAAGCGAAATAGTGGCCATTTGCGAATTGAACGAACTCGAATTCGTCGCGGTGATGCTGCTCAAATGGCTACAATTGAGTTTGTTGATGAAATTAAACATGAAAGCGAGGATAAGTAAATGGCTGTTAATGCGAAAACTTATTCACAAAAAGCCAACTGAAGTTGAGCGAAAGTGGCTATTGATCGACGCTGCGGAATCGGCTACACTTGGTCGACTTAGTGCAAAAAAATTGCAACTTTACTAACAGGCAAAAATAAACCAACATACACCCCACACACAGATGGTGGAGATTATGTGATTGTTATTAATGCTGAAAAAGTTAAAGTTACTGGCAATAAGGAAGAAGCTAAGATGTATTACCGACACAGTGGTTTCCCTGGTGGTTTGAGTGAAGCTTCACTAAAAAGAATTGCGTGAAAAGAACGCTGCAATGATTATCGAAAAAGCTGTTTATGGAATGCTTCCAAAGAATAAACTTCAAGCAGATCGAATGAAACGTTTGAAAGTTTATACTGGTGCTGAACATAATCACGCTGCTCAAAAACCAGAGAAAGTTGAGGTTAAATAATTATGGCTGAAGCTAAATATTTTTACGGTCTTGGACGACGCAAAGCTGCAACAGCTCGCGCTCGACTTTATACTGGAAAAGGCAACCTAACTATTAATGATAAGCCTGCAGTTGAGTATTTAGATGGAAACAAATCAATGCTTGCTGAAATTACAGATCCACTTGCATTGGTTGGAAAACAAGCTGAATATGACATTACAGTTAAAGTTAATGGTGGTGGCTTGGCTGGTCAGGTTGACGCAATTAAGCTTGCTATTTCGAAAGCTCTAACAGTTGCTCATGCAGACTTGCGACCAGTTCTAAAGAAAGCTGAATTCCTAAAACGCGACCCTCGCGAAAAGGAACGCAAAAAATACGGTTTGCGATCTGCTAGAAAACGAGAACAATTCTCAAAGCGTTAATACACAAAAAAACAACCGTTCATTTTTATGGGTGGTTGTTTTTTTGAATCATGGAATAATATCAAGATATGAAAGAAAAAGTTTCTGCTGTATTCTCATTTATATTTTTTTCATAATATTCTTTGGTGGGTGGATCCCAATTTATATGGGGTATGATTACTATTTTGTTGAAAAATGTTCATATGAAGATATCTCATATGAAACTTTGCCTGAAAAAGAAATAGATTCCGGAGAAAAGACCACTTTTTTTGAGAGTGATAACGGCAAGAAAACAAGGGAGTTGGACTCTGAGGGTAACGATGGTAAAAAAACGGGTATGTAAAAAAAGGCTAACAAAGTAGTTTCTGAAACAGTAACAAAAGAGCCTAAACCTACAACATATAAGGTGTACACATATAAATACACACCATCTAGACCGTATACTCCAGCATATAGCAACTATGGACCTTCCGCTTTGTGTGGAGATGGAACATACTCATATTCAAGCGGTCGTGGAACGTGTTCGCACCATGGTGGAGTTGCGCAATGGCTGTAGGACTTGATTTTTAAGGTGCGTTGGAGTAATATCAAGATATGAAAGATGTGCGGAAGATAGCTGTGTGTAGTATGCTTGGGCTGGTCGTTTTGGGGCTAGTTGGGGCTTTAGTATACACTCTTGCTTTTCCGGATAAAGTTGCTAAAATAACAGGACATGACAAACTGTTGAATAAGCCAATTGAATATCATGAGCCAGAAGTGACTACAATTCCAGAAAGACCAACTGCTGATAAGATATTTGAGCTTGTGAATAAAGAGCGAACCAAAAGGGGGATTGCTCCTTTAGTGCGTGTGCCTGAGATTGATAATAACGCAAGGCTTAAAGTTGAAGATATGATCAAAAACGATTACTATGCTCACAAAAACCCAAAGACAGGGCAGATGTTAATTGACCGAACCTATAGGGACAACTACTGTAATGAGTATGGTGAGAATATCAACCAAGATGAGTATTGGACTACAAGACCTGAAGACCATCCAGCTGAAGACCATGTTAAAGAATGGATGGAAAGTACTGATGGGCATCGTGAAGCTATTTTGAACCCTAGATTTAAATATGCAGGATTAGCATTAGGTTGGAGAACCGAAAATAGATTTGTCACGGCTCTTCATTTTTGTGAACCTTTATAAGCCTTGAATCATCTCCCAAATAGAAATAAGGAGAATATATGGGCTATATCACAAACTATGATGGTTTGGATGCGAACAGATACAACGGCAATAATGACTTCCGTGGTTTCTTAGCGGCAAATGGTTATGGAAAATTCTTGCCATATGTGGGTAATGATGGTAAGGGTGATTTTCGAAAAATGGAGAAAGACCCAGAATTTGCCAACCAGACTCAAGCAAACTTAGGTGGAGGAATGCAAGAATTGCACGATTGGTGGAGTAAAAATAATGCTAACAACAATAGACAGTATAATGTAGACCCACGCCAAGGCGGAACCTACGACCCTCAAGCAAAAGCAAGAGCAGATGAAATTGCGAAATATCGTGAACAAGAAAGGGTGGCAACTGAAGGCTTGGGTAGATTGGATCGCCAACGGGACATTTGGCGTGGCAATGTTGAAAATAGCTACGCGCACCAGCTAAACGACCTTGAAAAACAGCTACACGCAAAGCAAGGGCGCCTATGAGATGAACAAACGAGACTCAGAAGCACAAAAACCGTGCAGTGCGCTCACAAATCATGGAAGATGCAAACAACCAAACGAACGCTTTGCGCCAAATGTTTTGCGGCAGGTGGGGCTGGAGATTCAAGCGCAGCACAAATTGTGGCTCCTTGGGCAGTTGGCTTGGAAGCGAGCCGAAACGCCGGAAGTGCACAAGATGCTTTCGCTCGAGATCGCCGAAACCAAGATTTGGAGTTTGCCAGTGCAACTAATGCATACAACAAGAATAAGAAAGACTGGGAAACAAACCGCCAAGATGCGCTAAACAATGTGGATTCACAAATTGAAAGTAGCCGAATTGACCTAAATAACCGCATTATGGATGCAAGGCAGAAACAAAAGACTGCCAATGGTCAAGGGTTGCAGAGCGCGATTGACCAAACACGGGATCTATCTAACCAAATTAGCAACAGCCAGAATAAGATTTTGGACTTGAGCAAGGAAACACCAAAAGCGCTTGAAAAAGTGGAATTTAAAAGCACCAAAAACTTAGCGATTATAGCGAAAATGTGCAAGGTGTGAAAGTGGATAGTGGAAATCCGGATCAGGCGGGACTGCAAGACCAGCTTGACCCACGGCTTGCTGCGCTACTTGATCCAAATAAGAAGAAAAAAGGATTTACAGGCGTAGAAAAAGGGGAGCTCGAAAGGGCTTTCTTTTTTGAAGCGTATTGAGTTTGACAAAATGAAAGTGATTATGTTAATATAGTAATATTAGAGGACTCTAAAAACTAAGATAGTTCTCTCTATTGACAAAAAAATAAAAAAATAGTGTTAAAATATAAAAAAAGGTATATTATGAGCGAAGGTAAGAAAATTAAAGTATCTTCCCCTAACACGATATCTGAGTTGGCAGATTGGTTTTTAGCAAAAAGAGCCTATGACCAACAAAAAAACTTCAAAAATTGTGTTATTATGCGGTAGCTTGGGGATGGGCGTTGTTAGATAGGGCTATTGTAGAGGATAGCACTTTTGAAGCGTGGGTTCATGGCCCTGTGTCAAAATCATTATATCAAAAATATTCTTCATTTAAGTGGAACTTGATTGATATAGATGTAACACCTGTAAAATTTTCACAAGATATAGAAGAATTATTGGGTTCTGTATGGTATACATATGGCGCAAAAGACGGAAATGAACTTGAAGCTATCTCGCATTCCGAAAAGCCCTGGCGAGAAGCCCGAGGTGGCGCTCTACCAGGAGAAATTTGCGACAATGAAATAAGTACTGAAACAATGAAGAATTATTACTGGTCTATTTATAATGGCAAATCAAAAGAAGAAAGCCAAGCTTAACGAAATTAGCAGTCTTTTTAACCAATGTAAAATACCAAGACCTTCAAATAATAACTCAAGCCCTATAGAAATAACAGATTCTTTCGGGGAAAACAATATTCAAGTTCCACCGCTCCCTCACGCTGAAGTATATTTCAAGATATCATTCCAAGAATCACCAGATAAGAATTATTTAATAAAGTCGCTAAAAAGACGGCAATATGTCTGATAATAATAAAACTTTAATGAGATCTGCAATTGTTGATTTTATGGAGCAAACTGTCGGTAGATCTATTAGTTTTGTGGATGAAAAATCTGGCTTAAGAAGAGCTGATGATGAAAATGATGTCTATACAGATCTTCATGGCGTAGAACACCACCTCATCCATTTTAGCTGCTACAACCTTAATAATGGTCGCCTTAAAAATAAACATCTATCTAGAATAAGGCTCCATGGTTATTATTTAGGTGGAATTTTTTAATGTCATTCATGTGGACTGGTTTCATAAAAAGACAACACAGTAGAAAACGAAAGAAATTATAATATTAGTATGATTTCTATATTAAAAGTTTTTAATGAATGTTTTTCTGTGAAAGAAGCCCTGCTTGGGTTTCTTTTATTTTTATAAATAATTCTGTTATAATAAAACTATAAAACAATCCACTCAGAGCGCTGAGCGATTAGCAAAATATTAATATTTGCGTCGCTCAGTTTTTATTTTGTAGCGACAAGATAAGGAGAAGAGATGGATATTTTTTAAAGGTATTGGCGACTTTTTTGGCGGACTTTTTGGCCAAAAGAAAAAGCGAGAAGATGAACAGCAACAGCCACAACAACAATCTGCGGTGAGTTTTAATAGCACACCCAAACTGGGAGATAATTTTGTAAATAATTTAAGCAACCCCACTCAACCGCAACAGCCAAAAAGAATTTGCGAAGAGTTCGGTGGACTTAAACCCAGTGAAACCGGTGCAGCCTGTGCAACCACAGCCACAAGTGAACCGAGAGCAGGAACGTCAACAGTTAGCAAATAAATATCGGCAAGAAGAAACAGACCGTTACAACCAAGGTTTAGATCATGTGGCGAACTTCTTAAATGATATTTTTAGCGGTGGCAAAGCAGCACAGATGCGAGAGAATACGATTAGCCAGAACATCCAAAACCGTGTGAACGCTGAAATACTCCGAAAATATGGGCCAGATGACCAGCAAGTGAAGCAAAACATTGCGCAGACTAGCCAGAATATCAATAAAAATGCTTCGGCTGTAAGTGATTTCACTAAAAATTACAATAATAATCTTCAACAAACTGTTTCTGCGCCAGTTTCCGCAGTTAAAGGTGCAGCCAATAGCGTGGTGGAATTTGTGCCGAGAGTTTCTGGAGCGATTACTGAACTTGGTGCTAACACAATTAAACTCTTTGATGAAGACAACCAATTTGCAAACAATTTAATTAAGCGTGTGCGAGCAGACCGTGAAAAGAACATTGTGCGAAAAACACTTAATGATGCAACGGGTTTAACTGACCAAGATAATAAAATGGCGTATGGCTTGGGTAATTCTGGAGCGAGAATGGCGATCGATGCTGCAATGATCCCTGTAACTGGTGGTATTGCACCAGCGGTAGTACATGGTGTTGAGGCACATTCAGATATGATGGACCACTTAGACAACATTGAAGCTCGCAAAAAGGCTGAAGCAGCAGCAAAAGGTGAAGCATATACACCAAGTAGCTTTGCTTCTCGCTATTTAGCTTCAACCGCTAACGCTGGAGTTCAGGCTGCAAATTGAAAAGATTGGAATAGATAACCTTACGGGTAAAATTGGTGGTAAATTTGCCAAAAATATGGTTGGGCGAGCTATCACGGGTGCATTGGGTGAAGCTGGTGAAGAAGGCGCACAGCAATATGCCGAAAACTTCACCAAAAAGCTTTTTGACAACAAACAAGATATTCACGAGAATGTCGCTGAAAAGTGCTTTTAATGGGTGGAATTATGGGTGGAGCTGGTAAAATGGCCTTTGGTGGAATGGAATCAGTTAAAAATCCATATAAGAGCAACAATATGGCAGATGGCGAAGTGAGTATCTCGAAACTTCACCCAGATGCAGTTTTAGGCAACACCAAAAGAAACACCTATTATGATCCTAAAGCATTATATGAAGCGGAAAGAAGTGCGGTAACTTCACCACGTGAAAAAATTACCCTCGCAGAAGCAGAGAGGCAAAAACCGAGGTGGGGATTTGCAATATACCCCAAGGAGAGAAACAAACATTGGTCGTTTAGATAGCGACCAGTTAGGGTTTACTAAAGATGAGTTAATTGGTAGATTTACGGGCGACACTCGCAAACGAATGAGTGAGCGTAGCTTTAATATGCTTCAAGATTTACGAGCGAATAACCCGTATATGACAGGTGATGGACAAGAGGTATATTTGAGTGCAAGGGGTAACAAAAAACTATCTTCAACCAGTGCAACCATTGATGATGCGACATTTAAGGCGAGAATGCGAACCACTCCAAGATTCAAAGAAATCTTAAGTAATTCAAATAAGACACACTCAGCTGATGACTTAAAGCAGCATGGAATAGCTCCTGATGGCTTTGATTATTTGTCATCTCAGTAAATGTTAACGGCAAAAAGATATATGCAAGAATTTGATATTGGGAAAAAAATAATGAAACTGGAAGAGATACGGTGTATAATTCTAAACTAAAAAGAAGAACCCGAGCTTTCCGGCTTCTACACCAGATCCAACTCGGGTTCTTATGATTCCAATATATCACAAAAAGACCAAAAAGTCAATAGAATGCAACCATTCGAACCGGTAGAACGCACACCTTTAGTGAATGGAGATAGAGATTTTGGAGGATCATTTGGGAATGGATTTAACCCTCGAGGTGAAAAACTCAGCTGTTAATAAGGCTGCCTTTCCGAAAGTTCAAGAATCAGATTTAATAACGCCGGAACTTGAACAATATGGAATTAAACCAACAAAAACCGAATATAATCAAGCTTTGGAATATGTTTTTTAATGGAAGAGCGACCTGAATTATTTGAGCGTTACGAAAAAGGCACGCTTAGGATTAGAGGCACTTGAAGAAAATATTGAGTTTAACCAGTTTACTCCAACTGAGCTTGAAAGATTATATGGTAAAAATTACGCTGAGCATCTTGATCGTGGTATGATTTCACAAATGGTTCGAAAAGATAGTGTAAATGGTTTAGATCAAGCTGCAATGCGTGGTGATATGAGCGAAGTTGATATGGAAGACTATATCAACCAGTTAAATAATTACTATGAAACTAAACGAGAAGTCAAAGATCTTGAGCAGGAAATTCGTGAAGCATATGCAGACCCAGAGCTAAGAGAAGATGCAAAGCAAGCTTTATGGTTTAATAAATATGAAGAGATTGAAAATGCTGTTGCAAACTTACGACAAAACGGCGTAGATATCGACTTTGATGGATATGTGCAGTTGAAGTATGGTGAAAAAGCAGAGAATAAGGTGGTAAAGGCTGAAGAAAAGCTTAACAATGAAGATAAGATAGATGAAGATACTAAAACAGATAAGAATATCGCTAGTGAAGCTCCACTAACTAAAGAAACAAACCAAAAAACCCGCAAATTCGCTGAAACTGTATTAGACACAGATACGCCGCCAAAAAGACTTTGTGAAATTGATGCATGCTGGCGATGAAGCTTTAAAATATACGCCAAAGAAGAATAGTGAACTATGGAACAGAGCGACTAAATCTGTACAAGAAAGCCCAGAACGAGTGTTTAACGAATTAGAAAATACCCGTGTAGCTAACGATGAAACTATGGCTAAAGGCATTGCCCTAGCTAAACACTACCAAGCAATGGGTGATGACCTAAAGGCCAGTGAACTCTATGTTGAACTTGCGAAAAAAAGCAACAGAAGCTGGGCGAACTGTGCAAGCTTTGAACTTGATGCGAAGAACAACCCCTGAAGGCGTGTTGATGAGTACGATGCGTGAAGTTGAAAGCTACAACGACAAGATGAAAGACAAACCAAACAAGCAAATTAACATCACGCCAGAACAACGAGCAGAATTCTTAGGAAAACTACGAGAGGCTTATGCGATGCCAGAAGGTGATTTGAAAGAGATTCGAGCACGAAGAATTGCGATTGGTGAGGCGATTCGGGAAGTAAGAGATCAGATTCCAAGCTCGAAATGGGACAAGTTTACAACTCTTTGGAAAGCTGGACTTTTGACCGCACCAACCACACATATTCGAAACATTGCCGGAAATATTATTAACGGTGGTAGCGAAAAAGTTGCTCAAACTATTGGAAGTGCTTTTTGACTGGATGATTGGAAAGGGAACTGGCAAGGCATATAATTTTTTTACGCGATTTTATTAATCCAGAGGTAATTTATACTCATCTATAAATTTCCTTGATCGGAAAAATAAAAAGCCGCATCTTTATGTATTAACAGAGTGCGGTATTTGATTTTCGTAGACTGCCAAGAAATAAAGAATTTCTTGGAGCCACGATCGGGGCTTGAACCCGAGACCTCATCCTTACCATGGATGCGCTCTACCAACTGAGCTATCGCGGCTAATAAATGAATTATATCATATAAATTATATTAATGTCAATACGATCAGCTAGCGATTAAATTAAGGCTTCTATTGATAAATTAAGGTTTTTAATATATAATAATTAGGTATATTTTTATCTAAAAAAATAATTCTTATGGAGGGCTATGAAAACAGTAACGATAATGAAATATCGAATTGGAGATAAATATTTTTTTAAAAGTTTTAGATAAGTTCGATATTAAAAGATGAAGTTGAGCGTCTTGATGAGATGATTAAGATTTCGAACGAGCTCAGTTTAGAGAATGAAGATTACGAACAACTTTGGATTAAAGAAACAGTTCTATTTTAGTTGTAGAATAAAAAGTTTAATATAACTATTTCTTATTATTTTTTTAGAAAGTTACTCTTTAAAAGCTTCGCCAATAACCCATATTATTGCATTTATGAAAAAAATATGGAAATTGCAGCAATAACCATCATTAAGATAATTTTTACTAATTGAATTTTTCAAAAAAATATTTAAAAACTTGCGATAACGAATCCGAATAATGCTATAAATAAATAAAATCTTTTGTAGCACAATTCGTTCATTCGAATTGTTTAAAGTTTTTTTGTATAAATTTTTAAAAATTATTCATAATCAAAATTATACCATAAAAAAATAAAATAAGTCAACAAGAGATTAAAAGTCTTGCTTTTTTGCGAAATCTTATGATAGAATAGAACAGAACGTAAATAATAAATTTAAGAGAGATTATGGCTAAAAAGAATACGAAACGAAAGATTATTGGTCTTGTAGAGTGAAATTACTGGCGACCGAATTTACTACACTCGCAAAAATACTCAGAATACACCTGAAAAAAACTTTCTTTGCGAAAAATATAATCCAAAGACACGAAAACATGAAATCTTCACAGAAACTAAGAAGTCTCTTGGTCGAAATGAAGTTAAACCACGAAAAGGTTAATAAATTGCACCGTTTGGTGCTTTTTATTTTAATGAATATAGTTAGTAATAAACCTATCATTTTATATTTTTTTGCTATACAAAAAAATGTAGGTAATTCTTAAAAAGCGACCCTTAACTAAAAAGCTCTCGTTTAAGCGAAAAATTTTTTTCTATTGTAATTTGGGCAGCTTTTATGTTAAAAATATTAGGTTATATAAATTGTTTGAGAATTCGTTCGAAGTTATCTTAAAATTTCGAAAAGAAGTTACAAACGCAAAATAAGGAGAAAAAAATGGCAGAACAAGGCCTAACAATTCGTATTCGTTTAAAGGCATACGACCACAAAGTTATCGACCAAAGTGCAAAACAAAATTGTTGATACAGCAATTCGAACTGGTGCAACAGTTGCAGGGACCAGTGCCTCTACCAACACGACGAAGCACTTTTACAGTAGTAAAAAGCCCACATGTTTTACAAAATGGGTGGTGAAAGCTTACGAAATGCGTGTTCATAAGCGCCTCATTGATATTAGTAACGCTACACCAAAAAAACAATTGATTCTTTGCAAAAATCTTAGCCTTCCAGCTGGGGTTGATGCAGAAATCAAAATGTAATTTTCAAAAATCGCCTTCGGGCGGTTTTATTTTTGGTAAAAATATGATATAATCATAAGCAATATGAGCAAAAATAATAAACAAAAGAACTTATGCGCGAAATCGCACAAAAATTAAGCCGTCGTGGCTTCGAAAAAATCCCGAAAGCGATTCGGTTTTTGGTGAAACTTATTTTTGTGTGCTTTATTTGCTTTTAATCTGGCTAAAAACTAAAACAAATATAAGCATTCCGATTGGAGTTTTTAGTTCTTTTTGCTAATTTATTTTTTGAAAATCGGCAAGAAAATCGGCGAGTATTCTATGCGATTTCTCTGATTTGCGGGATTATAAGTTTCTTTTTACCAATTGGTTTTTTGATTTGACTTTTTAAAATAAAGTGATATAATGTAATCATCGCTTTTAGGAGGTGAGTACATTGATACAAAAATTATTGTAATTCTGATTTGTGCGGTGATTATTGTAGCAAGGAATATTGGAAAAAGAAAAATTAATAGAAAAAAATGATGATTTTTTTCTTTCTTCTGTTATTGTTGTGAGCTCGATTTTGTTATTAATTAAACAGCTTGCAAAACCAAGAAGTTATATTTTTCTTTTTTTAGAAATTGTTGGTGGCGAATTTGCGGAGATGAAGATTATCTTGTCGCTTTCGAAACTAATTTTTGAAATAATTATTTCAGTGATTTTTGCTGAATAAGATTTCGGGCGAGGCAAAATTTAGACAAGATTTATCTATTTTCTTTGTTTCTATTATTTCTTCGCAAATAATCTATCACGATTTTTCCAAATATTGTTTCGCAGAAAATATCTACACCATTTTTTTGTAGAAATAATATTTAATGTTTTTATATCTTTTAACTTTAACAGTGTCTTGTTATCAAAGTCCAAAAATAAGACACTGAATAGCCATCTCGAAAGAGGTGGTTTTATTTTTGTTGTAAATATTACACGCTAAATATAGCGTTTTTTATTGATTTTTATAAACAAAAGCACTATAATTAAATAGTCGAGCAGAAGAACTTTTAAAAATACTTACAATTCAATTTTTATAGAAAAACAGGGGTGAATAAAAATGGAAGAACAACTTGAACTATTTAGTGGTCAGGAACTAAAAATCTTTAGAGTTAGGAGGAATAAAGATTTCTTTTTAGAGGCATTAAAGTGATGAAGCGAGATGGCCGTAAGGGTTTTATTTGATGTTGAGAGAATTTTTAACGCGATCGAAAAAGCTTTTCGATCAACATTCTCTGAAGGTGAAGACCCAGCTAATCAATTATGGAATCGCTGAAAATTGGCAATTTCGTACTTGATGAGTTAAAAGAAGTAGTGAAGAACGGTAAAAAGTTTTTACCGTGGAAGAGATTCAGGATTTGGTTGAGCGAAAGCTTTATGATTATGACATTGCAACTTATCATAATTTTCACAATTATCGAGAAGAACGAGCACGTGAACGCGAAGGTGCTCAATCAATTGATGAGACGATTAGCCGGTTGATCTCGAAAGAGCCTTCAACGGTGAATGAAAATGCAAACAAAAATAGCGATGTTTTTGCAACGAGACGTGATTTGACAGCTGGTGTTACAGGTAAGGCAATTGGATTAAGAATGCTTCCATTGCACATTTCGAACGCTCATCAAAAGGGTGAGATCCACTTTCATGATCTTGACTATAACCCTTACGAACCAATGACTAACTGTTGTTTGATTGATTTTAAGCGTATGTTAGAAAATGGTTTTCGAATGGGTAATGCTGATATTGAGTCACCGAAATCAATTCAGACAGCGGCCGCTCAAATTGCTCAAATAATCGCAAATGTTGCATCAAACCAATATGGCGGCTGTTCGGCTGACCGTATTGACGAGCTTCTCGCGCCTTATGCGAAAAAGAATTTCGAAAAACATCTTAGAGATGCTGAAGAGTGGATTGAAGACAGTAACAAATGGGAAGAGTATGCTTGGAAAAGAACACGTAAAGATATCTACGATGCTATACAATCTCTTGAGTATGAAGTCAACACGCTTTTTACTTCAAACGGTCAAACGCCGTTTGTGACTTTCGGTTTTGGGCTCGGTCAAACTGAGCTCGAACGTGAAATTCAAAAAGCCATCTTAACCATTCGTATTAAAGGTTTGGGTGCGTCGCAGCGCACTGCGATTTTTCCAAAGCTGGTATTTACACTTAAACGTGGCGTAAATCTTTATCGTGAAGATCCGAATTATGACATTAAGCAATTAGCTTTGCAGTGTGCGACTAAGCGAATGTATCCAGATATTTTATCTTATGATAAGATTGTGGAACTTACGGGTTCATTTAAAGTCCCAATGGGTTGTCGTTCTTTCCTTCAAGGTTGGAAAGATGAGAATGGTGAAGAAGTAAATTCTGGCCGAATGAATTTGGGTGTAGTTACTCTAAACTTGCCGCATATTGCGATTGAGTCCGACGGCAATTTCGAAAAATTCTGGCGGATTTTTGATGAACGTGCTCAAATTGTAAAAGACGCACTAGTTTATCGTGTTGAGCGGACTAAGGAAGCAACACCAGCGAATGCGCCAATTTTGTATCAATATGGTGCTTTTGGCAAAAGGCTGAGTCCTGAAGATTCGGTTGATGAGGTTTTTAAAAATCGTCGTGCAACTGTTTCGTTCGGTTATATCGGACTCTATGAGGTTGGGAAAAGCCTTTTACGGTGCTGAATGGGAAAATAACCCAGAGGCTAAAGAATTTACAATTTCTATCATTCGAAAAATGAAAAGAACTTTGTGAGAAATGGAGTGATGAGTTTGGCTATCATTTTAGCGTTTATTCCACACCGAGCGAAAGCTTGACAGACCGCTTCTGTCGCTTGGATACAGAGAAGTTCGGCTCTATTCCGGACATCACTGACAAGGAATACTACACCAACTCTTTCCACTACGATGTTCGTAAAAATCCAACACCGTTTGAAAAATTAGACTTTGAGAAAGTTTACCCAGAAGCAGGTGCATCAGGTGGCTTTATCCACTATTGTGAGTATCCAGTTCTTCAACAAAATCCTAAGGCCCTGGAAGCTGTTTGGGACTATGCCTATAACCGAGTTGGCTATCTAGGAACCAATACTCCGATTGATCGCTGTTACAAGTGTAACTTTGAAGGGGATTTTGAACCAACTGAAAGAGGATTCAAATGTCCAAATTGTGGTAATAATGACCCAAGAACTTGTGATGTCGTAAAAAGAACTTGTGGCTACTTAGGCAACCCGCAGGCCCGTCCAATGGTTAAGGGGCGGCATAAAGAAATTGCCGCTCGCGTGAAACATATGAACGGCTCGACAATGTAAAAGTAAGTATTTTATTTTAGCGTCAGCGAAAGCTGGCGTTTTTTAAAATAAAAATCCTCAATTTTGAGGGACTTGAACTAAAAGTTAGGTTGATGTGAGTTGATATTTACAGCATCTTTCAAGAATTTGGCTTTTAATCAAAATATGATTTTCAGCCCTTTTCGAACAAGAATAATTTTAGGTTCTTGACATTTATTTATCCTATCTGTTATTGTGTGGCTTATTCCATCTAAATACAGAACTATATAATCAATTTTTTTACCTTTAATTACTAATTTTTAAAAGTATCTCTAGTCTTTGAGGTTTTATCGGCTTTGGTAAAAAAATTCTGATTTTTCCACTAAAACTATTCAAAAGATTTTTTTGTGTTTGAGATTTTTTTAAGTTATGATTTTTGGCCTCTTGTGAGTTCTGCTAATTTTTTTGCATTAAATCGTACTAATGCTACTTTTTACTCTTAATAAAGAATCTCCAGAGATTGAAGTCTGGTTCTTGATTATTTTTCATTACTGCAAGATCTTTTGGTGGAAACAGTTTTTTTAAAAATCTGGATATTTTTTTCCAATAATTCTAAAATAGACTTAAATTTTTCCAGTTTATCTTGAAAATTTGCTCTTTTTAACCATTTAAGAGTCTCCTTTAATAAAAAAATTTTCGAAAAATAACCCAAAAATAGTTCACCTAACTTTTGAAAGAGCTATTATTCGATTGTGGTAAATTCTGTAATATTTTGATACCTAAGTCAAAAAGCTGTAAGCTAAAGCTTGAAGGAATGGTTTGAAAGTGTTAAAAATTAAAATAGATAAAATGAATTTTTCGAAAGGAGAAAAATGGCTAAATTAGTTTTTGCAAGACACGGTGAAAAGTGAATGGAATAAAGCGAATCTTTTTACTGGTTGGGCTGATGTTGATTTGAGTGAAAAAAAGGTGTTCAGCAAGCAATTGATGCTGGAAAATTAATTAAAAAAAGCAGGGAATTGAGTTTGATGTGGCTTTTTACATCAGTTCTAAAGCGTGCGATTAAGACAACGAATTTGGCTTTGGAATTTTCTGACCAACTTTGGGTTCCAGTTCAAAAAAATCCTGGCGTTTTGAATGAGCGGCATTATGGTGGCTTAACAGGTAAAAATAAGACTCGAGGCGGCTGAAAAAAATTTGGCGAAGAGCAAGTTCATATTTGGCGTCGTTCTTATGATACGCTTCCACCAGAAATGCCACGAGATGATGAATATTCTGCACATAATGATCGCCGTTATGCTTTGCTTGATGATTCAGTTGTTCCAGATGCTGAAAAACTTAAAAGTTACTCTAGAACGTGCTTTACCTTTTTGGGAAGATCAAATTGCGCCAGCTCTAAAAAGTGGAAAGAATGTATTCGTTGGTGCTCATGGAAACTCAATTCGCGCGCTCGTAAAACACATCAAAGGCTTGAGCGATGATGAAATCATGGGAGTCGAAATTCCAAACTTTCCGCCACTCGTTTTTGAGTTTGATGAGAATCTTAATATTCTGAATGAATATTCACTTGGTGAATAACTTTCGAAAAAGTAAAATAGAGCGTTAAGTCGCTCTATTTATTTTGGTAGATGATCATTGAATCGCCATATGATAGAAATTTATATTCACCATTTTTGAATTGCGTGGTTGTAGGCATTTTTTTAAGATTTTCCCAGCCGGCAAAAAGCACTTGCAAGCATTAAAACTGTTGATTTTTGGCGCGTGGAAATTCGTAATTAAACCTTGAATTGTTTTTAAACTCATATCCTGGAAAAATAAAAATATCTGCTTCACCCGATAAATCACCATTTTTGAGATTTCGAAATCCTACTTAAATCTTCACGATTACCAGAATTTCCGTTTAGGTTTTTCGAAAATTGCATTATGGGCATATTCAGAGTGTTCTAGCGACTGTTGTGCCGAGTGCGAATGCTCTACCGCCATTTTGTGCGGTTTTTTGAATTTTTGCAACAGTTTTTACTGGAATTTCAAAGTATTCCTGATGCATTCGGTGTTCTTCAATTTTTTCAACCCGAATTGGCATAAAAGTTCCAAGCCCAACATGAAGTGTTAAGTATGCAATTTCTACGCCTTTTTTTCTCTTAATGAGTTCAAAATTTCATCAGTCATATTTAGGCTGGCGGTTGGTGCTGCAACCGATCCTTTTTCTTCCGCAAAAACAGTTTGATAGCGCTCGATATCAAGTGGTGTAGCGTTTCTTCTCATATATGGCGGAAGAGGAACTGTACCAAAGTTTTTCGCAAAGATCACGAAGATCAATTTTTGAGCTCATAATCGCGAGTCCATCGCCAAGAATTTCTTCAACTTTAATTTCTGCTTTTTCGAAATTATTTTGGGCGAGATCTTTTAATGAAGAATCTTTTACAAAAAGCTTGTCACCAGATTTGATTTTTCCACGATACATAACTTTATGTTTGTGCCAATCGCTATCAAAACTGTGTCGCTCTAAAACAACTAATTCGCGCTCAGCTCCACTCTCTTTTGTGGCGAAAAGCCGTGCTTTAATAACTTTTCGTATCATTCAAGATGAGCAAATCGCCACTCTCAAAGAAATCCACAATATTTTTTTATAAAAGCTATCGGTAATTTTACCACTTTTTCGATCTAAAGCTAGTAATCTCGAACTGCCACGAACTTTTGGCGGATGTGCTGCGATTTTATTTTCAGGTAATTTATAAGTGTAATCTTTTTAGTTCCATTTTTATATTTTTATCACTTTTCGAAATAGCTTTCAATAAAAAGAGATAGATTGTGATTTTTATAAAATTACTAAAAAAACTATTGACAAATATAAAAAAATATGATAAACTACTACTCAGTTGATAGATAGCTTAAAACTAAATAGTAAGGCTTCTATCAAGAACATTAAAAGTTGAAGAATGAGTTTTGGTTACTCATATTTTTTTCCTTTTTGTGGTCTTGATGGAAGCCTTTTTGTTGCATAATGTCTAAAAGGCAAAAATAAAAAAATTCCTAAGGAGGAAAAATATGAAGAAAAACTAATAAATGGACCAAACTTGGTATTTCGTTACTCTCTGTCGCTATTCTCGGTGTTACTGTTCCAGCTTTAACTGATACACCTATTTTTGGTGCTACTATTGTAAAAGCAGAAGAGATGGGAACACTACAGCCATTGAAATACCGTATTAGGTATCATATTGGAGGGGGGCAAGAAATTGCACCGCCTAAAACTGGGGTTATAAACCCTGGTGAAAGCATCAATATTTATAAAGATATTGATGGATATGAAATAGTCACCCATCCTGATTGGATGCCGGGCTATCTCATGACGCATGAGATAGCTAACACGTATTTCTATGGTGCATCAGACGGGTACGTTGAGATGTACCTAAAATACAAGAAGAAAGAAACTCCAGCGCCAACGCCAGATCCAAATCCAGCGCCAACGCCAGATCCAAATCCAGCGCCAACGCCAGATCCAAATCCAGCGCCAACGCCAGATCCAAATCCAGCGCCAACGCCAGATCCAAATCCAGCGCCAACGCCAGATCCAAATCCAGCGCCAACGCCAGATCCAAATCCAGCGCCAACGCCAGATCCAAATCCAGCGCCAACGCCAGATCCAAATCCAGCGCCAACGCCAGATCCAAATCCAGCGCCAACGCCAGATCCAAATCCAGCGCCAACGCCAGATCCAAATCCAGCGCCAACGCCAGATCCAAATCCAGCGCCAACGCCAGATCCAAATCCAGCGCCAACGCCAGATCCAAATCCAGCGCCAACGCCAGATCCAAATCCAGCGCCAACGCCAGATCCAAATCCAGCGCCAACGCCAGATCCAAATCCAGCGCCAACGCCAGATCCAAATCCAGCGCCAACGCCAGATCCAAATCCAGCGCCAACGCCAGATCCAAATCCAGCGCCAACGCCAGATCCAAATCCAGCGCCAACGCCAGATCCAAATCCAGCGCCAACGCCAGATCCAAATCCAGCGCCAACGCCAGATCCAAATCCAGCGCCAACGCCAGATCCAAATCCAGCGCCAACGCCAGATCCAGCTAAAGATCAAAAAGATCCAGCTAAACCTGATAAACCTCAATTGCCAGAAACTGGTGAAAAAGATTCAGCTGGCATAACCTTGCTAGGGTTGCTAACAGCTACTCTGGCGTGGTTTGTGCTTCGAAAAAAAGTCTTAAAAATAACTCAGTCTATCAACTAAAATAAGCCCCCTCATTAGAGGGCTTTTAAATTATTTAATATTTATATATGTAGGACTAAATTAGCATTTATTATAAAAAAATAGCTTAGCTTTATTTTATATGTATTTTATGGTATACTATTTTTTTAATGTTAGATTCATTTTTGCATAAAACTTTACGTATTCCATATAAATTAAATATTACAAAAATGCGAAAGTCTCAAAACCCAAAAAGCCGTGGTGATTTTTTTATTCATGGAATTGCGAGTGATGCTGGAATGTGGCAAAAAGCCGAAAGTGAAATTGAGGGCGAACTTGATATTTATGCGGTTGACCTAATTGGGCTGGAGAATCTCCTAAACCAAAATGGCCAGGCGCCCAACAGCTTGGAGTCCAAGCAAGAGCTATTCGAAGGATGACTTTTCTAATGAAAAATATAAAAAAACCGCTCTTCCTAGTTGGGCATTCAATGGGATCTTTGGTGGCAGCAGAATTTTTCGAAAAAGTATTCGAATGTAGTAGATGGAATTTTTTTCTACTTTCACCGCCAATTTATTCACCAGAAGAAGCGCGCGGCACAATCCAGGAATCTATTTTAAAAAAAGGTTATGAAAAAAATCGTTAAGAAGCCCGAAAAAAATCAATTAAATTCGTGAATGCAGTTATTGATACTGGTGCGGTTGATGTTGATAAATTTGAATCTCAAGAACAATTTAGGCCGATTCGAAGATCTTTAAAAGAAGCAATAATTGAACAAGATACTTTCGCGGTACTTTCAAAAACTAAAACGCCAACTAAAAATTATTTATGGAGTTTTTTTGACCCAGTTGTGATTGGGCGAAATATTCGAAAACTTGGTAGGATCAATAAAAATATCACAACTTCAAGAGTTTTGAGTGCTCACGACCCGACGAGGTCAATGATTGAGCAGGTTTTCGAAAAGGTATTGATAAGATTTTAAAGGAGAAATATGAATAAAAAAATATTTTAACGGGCGACCGACCAACTGGAAAAATTGCATATTGGCCATTATGTTGGCTCGCTAAAAAAACGTGTAGAATTGCAAAATTCAGGGCGAATATGAAACTTTTATTATGATTGCCGACACGCAAGCTTTTAACTGATAATGCAAAAAAATCCTGAAAAAGTTCGAAATAATGTTTTACAGGTTGCTTTAGATTATTTAGCAGCAGGAATCGATCCTTCGAAAACTACAATTTTTGTGCAAAGTCAAATTCCGCAACTGCCAGAACTTGCAATGTATTATGCTAACTTGGTTTCGATTTCTCGCCTTGAGCGGAACCCAACCGTTAAAACTGAAATTAAACAAAAAAACTTCGGTGAAAGGCGTACCGAGCGGTTTTGTATTTTACCCAATTTCACAGGCGGCAGATATTACGGCTTTTAAAGCAACTCATGTGCCAGTTGGTGAAGACCAGATGCCAATGATTGAGCTAACTCGTGAAATTTCTCGAGCGTTTAACCAAACATATAAAAACAGATACGCTTGTTGAACCAGAAGTTATTCTTTCGAAAGAAGGCATTGAACGACGCTTACCAGGAATTAACGGAATGGATGATAAAATGAGCAAAAAGCTTAAATAACGGTATTTATCTGGCGGATTCTTTCGAAGAAATGCGTGCAAAGGTGATGAAAATGTATACCGACCCTGAACATATTCGGGTTGAAGATCCTGGAAAGATTGAAGGAAACGTAGTTTTTGCTTATCTTGATATTTTTGCTGAAGATAAAGAGAAAGTTGCTGAAATGAAAGCTAACTACCAAAAAGGTGGCTTGGGTGATGTTGCAGTTAAAAATACTTGATTGAAGAGATGGATAAAATTTTGAAACCTATTCGTGAAAAAAACGAGCTGAGCTAGAAAAATCCTGAAATAATTTATGAAATTCTTAGAAAAGGAAGCTTAGAGGCTGAAAAAAATCGCAGCGCAAACCCTTAAAGAAGTTAAACAAGCAATGAAGATTGATTATTTTGGAGGTGAAAATGGCAAAAGTTTAATTCTGGTGATATTTTTAAAAAAATTTTGCGAAAGTTTCAAATTGCAGGTGAAGAAAATGTTCCACGAAATATTGAAGAGTTAAAAAGATTACTGCTGATGAATTTTCAGAAATTTTCACTTTTAAATTTAATAAACATAAGTTTTTTTATCGTGGTTGATGGAATGGCTGAAGATGATGAATTTTACATTCGAGATCTTCTTCGAAAGCATTTTTGGTGATATTGAAGGTGAATTAATTAAGAATCCACTTGATTCAATGATGAGTTTTTGCTTTGCCATTTGAAGGTAAAGATATTTATCTTTTTCGAAATATTGCTTCAAAAAAACAAGGCTCGATGTTTATTTGGCTGAAAATTACCCAGAATTTTTCGCGAGCAACGATTCAAAAAAATATTAAAAAAATGGCTTTGTAAAAAGTAAATGGAAGAATCATGAAAAAAACCAAAAAGATGCAATTGAAAAAGGTGATAAGATTAAGCTCGAAATTCCAGAAAAACTGCTGAAAAAAATCAACTTTCCAATACTTTTTGAAGATGAAAATGTTATTGTAATAAATAAGCCTCGTGGAATTCTAACGCATAGCAAAGGTGCTTTGAATGATGAATTTACTGTTGCGGATTTTTTTGAAAGTCGTGGCGCAAAAATTTGGTAAAGGGACAAATCGTGTTGGGATTATTCATGAAGCTTGACCGTGAGACTTCCGGTGTAATAATTGGCGCAAAAAAATGATGAAGCTGCTAAAAAGCTGCAAAAGCAATTTTCAGAACGGACTGCGAAAAACCTATGTGGCAATCGTTAAAGGTGTTTTTGAATCCAAAAAGCCTTAATTGATCTACCTATTGCGAGAAACGGCTCAGCTCCGAGTACTTTCATGATTCATGCAAAAAGGAAAAGCCAGCCCAAACTAAATATGAAGTTCTTAAGGAAAATGAAAATTTTTCGTTAGTAAAACTTATGCCAAAAACTGGTAGAACACATCAATTGCGTGTTCATTTAAGCTATCTAAACCATCCAATTTTAGGCGATAGAGTTTATGATAAAAATATTTTTAAAATCTGAAAGTGAAGATAGGATGTTTTTGCATGCGCAAAGTTTAGAGATTACTATTCCACCAAAAAAAGGTGAAAAAAAGAATCGCAAAGAATGATTTTTCGAAGCAGAAACTCCTGAAAATTTTTGAGTTATAAAAATGAAAGATTTCTTTGAAAAATATAATTTTAAATTCGCACGCAACGATCGTGGAAATCCCTCGTGGGTTCGGTTTTGAATTTGCTCTAAAAAGTTAAAATTTTTTTGAAAGATATTCAAATAATTGAATTCAGGCCAACTATTCACGGTGCGCAAAAAACTGAAATTATCAATGTTGAAGATATTGAATTTTTACAGCAAAAAGCAAATGTTAAAAGCTTAAAAAAGCGTTGCTTTGTATTGATGAATGCTGAAAAAGATGAATGAATCTGCACAAAATAAATTCTTAAAGCTTTTTGAAGAACCAAATGCTAATACATCTTTTGTGCTTTTGACTGAAAAATAAGAATGCCTTCGAAAAAGACTATACTTTCACGAGCGCAGATTTTTACGAATTCCGCCAATATCAGAAATTGATTCGATTAAGATGCTGCAAAAATCAAAATTGAGTGAAGATGACAAGAAAAAAATTCTATTTATGGCGAATGGTTTACCTGGTGAAATTGATAAACTTTCGAACAGTAAAAAAATATTTTAATGAACAGATGGAGATTGCTGAATTTGCAAAAAAAGGTGGTTTTTGGGTTCGAAATTTGAAAAAAATATTAATTGCAAAAAGATTTAAAACTGGAAAGAAATGATATTCTAAAGTTTTTTTAGAAATTTTTGCTTAAAAATGGTTGACCAAACTTTTGCTCAAAAATCCAAAAAGGAGCAACAACGGCAAAGAAAATTCTTAGAGCTTATGATAGGATCTCTAAAAATGGAAATATCAAGTTGGCTCTGCTTGATTTAATTATTGGCTAAAATTTGCTAAAATACTGATTTCTATGCTATAATATATTGGTATGTTAGTTTTGATTTTTAATTATTGTTCTTAGTGCTTATGTTTTTCTAAAAAAATCCTGAAAAATAACAAAAACGCCCTACCAGATAATTTTGCGAATAAAATTGATAAGCTGTGGCGTGTAGCGCAAGAGGCAATTATTGATAAAAAAATATTTGCGAGCAGAGAAAGTTTTATTAACAATTTTTGCGATTTGATGAAAGAAATGCTACGGCATATAACCGTTTAGGGATAATATATGCGGGCCAAAAGAAGTTTGACGATGCTATTGAATGTTTTCGAAATTGCTCAAAGCTTAGAAAAGTAGCGCATCGAGTCTTCATAACGTTGGCTTAATCTATCTTGAAACTGAGAATTATCAAAAAGCCGCCCTAGCATTTGAACAAGCTCTAGAAATTGAAGATTCTGTGCCTACTCGATATATTGCTTACGCCCGAGCTCTTGAAAAAAATGGGAAAAAGATAAATTAGCGATTTCAGCACTAGAAAAAGCTATAGAGCTTGATGAAAGACCTCAAACTTTACGAACTCTCGGTGCGCTCTATCTTAAAGTTGAAAATATAGAAAAAGCAAAAAGAAATTAAAGATAGATTGGAGTTGTTAAAAGATAACAGAAGGGCTATAAAACAAAACCGAATCTCTAATGAATCAATTTCAACCAAAAATTGCAATGTAAAAATCAGGCTTTAATGACCTGATTTTTATTTTTTACTTCTAAAGAGAGTTGTTTAAAATCTAAGAACTAGTGATAGCTGGCTTTTTTCGAAATAATAAAAAAATAGCCTCCCAAGAGACTATTTATTTTTAGATCTGCTTGAAGCAATAAATAACTGGATAACTGAAACAAGAATAATCACTGAGCAAATAAACCAGAATTGACTAATGTTTGGCAAGTTAAATTCGAAAAAAATTCACGTAAGATCGGAGCGCTAAAAATTACACCAGTGAAAAATTAAAGTTCCAATAATATATATTGTTCTACGAATTTTTTGTTATTTTTTTGAGGGCTTTTGAGCCAAGGAATATTTCGCTCAAGATTGTTGCAAAAACACCGAACCAAGCGGTTACAATTACAACGGTTGCTAAAAATTCCATGCATTATGTGCTTACTTGCGAGACTGCCATCAACTTTAAAATATAAACTAATATAAATAAATGAAATTGCTAAACCACTTAAAATTGCTACTGGTGCAATTGAATAAAGTGTGTCCCGCCAGAAGTTCTTAGGGTTAATTTTAGCTTTAGGTATTGGTGGAAAAAGTGTGGTCAAAACTGTTGGCATTGTCACTAAAATAAAGTTCATATAAGTAATATGACGTGGTAGGAATGGGTAATTGACGCCGGCAAGCATTGTTGCAAAAAGAATTGTTACACCAAGAATAATTTTATGGAAGAACAAAATCGCAATCATCTCAATCGAAAGCATAATTCTATTCCCAACCTTCACGCCACTTGGTAGAGAAGTGAAAGAATTATCCATTAAAACTAAATCTGCCACACGGCGAGTTGCAGGAGCGCCATCAAACATAGAAATTCCCAAATCTGATTTCTTAATCGCAAGAGCGTCATTTACACCATCGCCAATCATTCCTGTATATAGTTTGTTTTTCTGAAAAACACCAATAATTTTTCTCTTTTTGTTCAGGTAAGACTCGTGCGAAAATTGTATTTTCAAGAACAGCATCTTCGAAGTCTTTTTCGAAAGATTAGCAAGTTCTGCGCCAGTTATGTATTTTTTTCAGCATTTTTTAATTCCGGCCTCAAGAGCAATAAAACTCACAGTTCGTGGATTATCTCCGGAAATTACACGAATTGAAACGCTACGATTTTGCAAAAACTAACAGTTTCTTGAACATTTGGTCTCAGGGTATTTTTAAGTGTAATTATTGCAATTGGCTCAAGTTTTTTTCGCTTTCGAGAAGTTTTGAAATTTTACCAGATTTTTGAAATTTTGCTGAAGCAAAACTCGCAAACCTTGAGACGCTAAATTATCGATTTTTCGAAATACTTTCAGATTTACTATCTTTTGAAAGATTTTTTTAGAATAAATTCAGGAGCGCCAAAAAAACGACAGATTCTTCTTTGCTATTGTTAAGAAAAAGTCATTCCAGACAACTTTCGTGAACTTGAAAAAAAGCCATGTAATCTGTAATTTTTAAGATTTTTACTATCTTTAAATTCATTTAAAATAGCTTGAGCTGTGGCATTTTTTCTCAGCAGATTCCGAGTTTAAAGTATTTAGAATTTGAGCAATTTCTTCTTTCGAAAAAGTCTTTATTGATAACTTCGCAAGAATTAAACTCAATTTCAGGGGAGGTTAATGTTCCGGTTTTATCTGTTGCAAGAACCTCCAATAGAGCCATATCTTCGATTGCAGAAATTTTTGTGGCAGAACTTTTAGCTTGGAGTAATTTTAATGAACCGTAAGCAAAGAATAGCGAACTTGCAAGCAATAGACCTTCTGGGACAACAACAACCGCAGCGGAAGTTATAGTTTTTAAAATCGTAGTTGGATCTTCTTTAAAAAAATAAAGAAATAAACCACGCAAATCACTATAGCTAGAGCGAGCGCAAACCAGCTTAATCTTGAAATTAATTTCGAAATCTTTTTGTTGAATTGGTGTGAGTTTTTGGTTTGTAGTTTTTGAGTTTTGCTGCCATTTGGCCGGCTTCGGTATTTTTCACCAACAGCTAAAACCTCAGCTTCAGCCTCACCCGAAACTACGATTGAACTCGAAAGAATTTTTATCGCCAACATTTTTTTCGAAATGGCATCGCTTTCTCCTGTTAGGATTGATTCATTAACTTCGAAAAGAATTCGATTTTTGTGATTTTTGCATCTGCGGGAATCTCGTCACCAGTTTTTAGAAAAAAATCTTGTCGCCATTTTGAAGCTCGGTGAATAAAATTTCTTCAAGCTTTCCATCACGAAAAACCATTGCTCTGGGCGCACCTCATTAATTCAATTTTTTCGAAGGGTTAAATATGCACGAACCTCCTGAATTGTTCCAATAAAGGAATTTACTAGAATTACAAAAGAAATAAACCATGCATCACGAACCTCACCAACAAGCAAAAGCCCGCCCGCAAGGATAAAAATTGCAATTGAAATTGGGGAAATAAAGTTTCGAAAAAAATGATTGTTTGAATATGTTTCATAATTTATATTATATCAGTTTTTTTAAACAAGAAAAAAACCCTCAAAATGAGGGGTATGAAAATTATTTTTTTAACATTAAGACCGGCGATTAAACCATAGTATGCATGTGGGTCTTTACTTTCAATAAATTTTTCTATTTTCACGAATAATCCGAAGTTCTCGAATTAAAGATTTTGGCATTTTTGAAGAGCGTCCTGCGAGATTGCTCCTCTGAGCGAATCTTGGTAAGGATTTCACTTTTAGAAAGTTTTTCTTCTGAATTGAAAATGATATGGTTTGACAATTCATTTATAAGACCCGAAGAATAAAAATGACTATTTTTTTAAAAAGTTTAGCATTAAAACCAGCCCTTGCAAGTGGTCTAGCATTTAATTTTTGTGGAATCGCACAAAACTAAATAATCAATTTTCGAATTATTTTTAGCGTATTTAACAACTTCTGAAAATAACTCGGTTAATTCATTGCTGTTAGCTTTAGGTGCAGTAGTGGCAGCATTCACGAAATCAGATAATGCGTAAACATTTATAGATTTTTATCAGCCTGAATTTCTTTTTAAAAGATTCAAGCCCAACCGCTGTGGTTACTTCGTCGTTCTTTCGAATGAAAAACCACTCTTTTCTTACTATCAAATTCTTCTTGCGAATATGACCCGCGCGTGAGAATTTGCAAATTCATGATTTGTTCTATGATTTTTCTTTTTCAATATCGTCACTTCTAGATTCATATAGAACTTCGATATTATTAGTCTTAAATAATTTAAACATAAAAAAATGTACCTCCGATATGGACTAAATATAATAATATTGTAACATTTTTAGAAGCTAGAGACAAGAATAAGCTTTTATTTTTATCATAAAATATGGTAAAATTTGAAAAATAAATATTATGAGACTACTAAAAAAACTTCAAACAATCTTGGGATTTTTTTCTATAAAAAAATAAATATGGTCTTTTGATTGGCGCTTCAGTTTTTGCATTTTGCGATGTCGGTGATTGGGGTGAATTTACTTTTTGGGTTTTTAAACTAATTTTATTGTTTTCAAACCAAGAAAAATATAACCAAAGATAATTTTTTTATTTGATTTTTTTCAAATCCGTTGAGCTTGTTTTTTTATGTGTAATTTATATTTTTGTTAGTTGCATTTTTTTAACCTTTGCGGAGTTTTTTTATTCTAATCAATTTCATCAATTCCAGAAGAGAAGGCTCAGCTTTTTCGATAAAAAAACTACTTTAGCAAAATCTTTCATGAAATTAAAAAGGTTTAATAGGTTTTCAAGTCTTCTTTTTATAATTTATTTTATTTCGATGGTGCCTCTTGAAAATCTTGGGCTTTCGAGCACAATTACTGAACGACTTCGAATTCCTGCATTTATTACGGGTGAAATTTCTAAAACACTAACAGGAACTTTGCTGTATTTTTATTTTTAATTTTCACGATTTTTTTATATAAATTATCGCTTAATTTTTACTTTACCACGCACAATTTTAAAAAGATGAGCCGCTTTCGAAAAGTATTAAAGAAAGCTGAAGGCCACTAAAAAGAAGATGCCACAAATTTTAATTCCAATTGGCATTTTCGAAATTATCTTTATGTTTGCAGGATTGCTGCTTATGCTTATTGTTGCTGGGATTTTGGGAATTTTTTTAAACCTTTTATGGGATTTTTACTTTCGAAGACAATTCTTCAAACAATGTTTGATGTGGTGTTTTTGCTTTTTTTCGGTTTTTACGAAAAATTTCAATTGTAATTATTTTTGCTAGATAACATTGAACCTCAAAAATCGAAAACTATTGAAAGCAAAAAGAAAAAGAAAACGATCAAGTATTCTTATGCTTTTTGATGATTTTATTTTTGGTTGGTTCAACAGCAATTAATGGAATTCAGATTTATTATAGTAAAATTGATACGAAAATTCTTAAAATTGCGCATCGTGGTGATGTTCATGGCGGGGTTGAAAAATTCGCTTGAGGCGCTTGAATCGGCCAAGAAAAAAAGGTGCAGATTATGTGAAATGGACATTCAGTTAACGCGAGATAATCATTTTGTGGTTGTTCATGACTATAATTTGCGTCGATTAACAGGTCGAGACGCACGCGTTCGAGATTTGAATTTGAATGAAATTAGAAAATTAACTATTTCTGAAAATGGTTTCGAAAGTAGAATTCGACTTTTTGAGGAATATGTAAAAACAAGCAGAAAAAAATTGAAAATTAAGCTTTTGGTTGAATTAAAACCCTAGTGGTGATGAACCAGAAAATTTTGCTGAAATATTCGTGAATAAATTTCGAAAACTTGGCGTGGAGCGAAAAATTTAAAACGATGTCGCTTGATTTGAATTTAATGCGAAAAATTGAAAAATTGCACCAGAAATTGAAACTGGTTTTGTGATTCCTTTTGCAATTTGGGGATTTTGATGATTCTAAAATTGATTTTTTTATGTAATTGAAGATTTCTCCTATCGGCGGCATTTAGCTTTAAAAGCTCATAAAAAAACACCGAAAAATTTTTGTTTGGACATTAAATACTAGAAGTGAAATTTCAAAAATATCTACAGGAGCCAATCGATGGAATAATTTCTGATGAGCTTGAAATGATTAACGAAATTGAGAAAGAAGACCGTTCGAAAGAATCAATTTTTAAAACTTTTATACGAATTTTTAAAAGCTTAAAATGTAACTATTATTTTATTATTTAAGCCAATATAAATTTTATGAAAAAAACTTATTTTTGAAATATATTTTTAAACAAAAAGGCTGAAAAAGCTTGAAAAATAAGAATAATTATGATAAAATTACAAGGTTAATATTAAATGCGAGTGAAATTTGGGAGATTTTGCGCCTCATTTCGAAAAGAAATGACCAGCACGAAAGCAAAACAAACACTCTTTAAATGAAAGGAAAAGTTCAATGAGTCGAATCGGAAAAACTACCTATTGAGGTTCCGGCTGGTGTGACAATCACGATTGACGAGAACGAGATTTCAGTTAAAGGCGCTAAAGGCGAACTAACTGTGCCTCATTTGTCAGATGTAACTGTCGAACTTGACGGCACAACTTTGAAGGTTGTTCGAAAAATGACGAACGAGTAGCGCGAGCACAACACGGCTTGCAACGAGCTCTTTTTGAATAACGCTGTAGTTGGCGTAACAAAAGGCTTCGAAAAAGAAATTAGAAGTTAACGGAGTTGGTTTCCGTGTTCAAACTAACAATCCACAAGAGCTTGAAATGCAACTCGGTTTCTCACACCCTGTAATTTATAAAGCGAAAGAAGGAATCACTCTTTCTAACGATAAAATGGTTATTACAGTTGCAGGAATCGACAAACAAGCTGTTGGTCAAGCTGCGGCAGAAATCCGCGCATTGAAGAAACCTGAACCATATAAAGGTAAAGGTATCAAATATGTTGATGAAGTTATCTTGCGAAAAAGCGGGAAAGGCAGGTAAATAATGTCTAAAAGCATTAGCACTTAAGAAGCAAAACTTAGCTTTGCGAAAAGGTCGCGTTCGAGCAAAAATTTCTGGAACTGCTGAACGCCCACGCTTAACTGTAACTATTAGTAATTTGCATGTTTCAGCTCAAATTATCGACGATGTTGCACAAAAAACTCTTGTTTCAGCAACAACTGTTGGTTCAAAAGCTAAAGGAACAAAAACTGAACTTGCTGCTAAAATTGGTGCAGAAATTGCTAAAAAGGCAAAAAAAGCTAAAATTAATACAGTAGTATTTGACCGAAATGGTCGCCAATATGCAGGTCGCTTGCATGCATTGGCAGATGCTGCTCGTAAGGAAGGATTGGAGTTCTAAATATGGCTGAAGCTCAAAAAACTCAGGCTCCACGCCGAAATAATGACCGAAACAGCGGTCGAAATGGTCGAAAAAATGACCGCCGAAATAATAATCGATGTCAAGAACGCGAAGAAAAACAATTCGAAGAATTAGTAATTAACATCGATCGTGTTTCTCGTGTAGTTAAAGGTGGACGACGCTTCCGCTTTAAAGCTCTTGTTGTTGTGGGCGACCGCAAAAACAAAGTTGGTGTTGGTGTAGCTAAAGGTCAAGATGTGACTGCAGCTATCGCTAAGGCAACAAATGTTGCAAAGAAAAACATGATTGAAATCGCGCTTGAAGGCGACACAATTCCACACGAAGCTGAGAAAAAAGTAACTGGTGCTCACGTTCTTTTGAAAGCCTGCAGCTCCTGGTACTGGTATTATCGCTGGTGGTGTTGTTCGACAAATTATTGGTGTAACAGGAATCCGAAACATGCTTTCGAAATCACTTGGCTCAACAAATAAAGTTAATATTGCTTACGCAACTATAGATGCTTTGAAGAGCCTTGTTCCTAAAGAACAGTGGTTAAATGCACCAAAAGCTAAAAAGGAGACTAAGTAATGAAATACAATGAACTCCAAGTTTCTGCAAATAAAGATAAAATTCGTGTTGGTCGCGGTATCTCAGCCGGTCGTGGTAAAACTGCTGGTCGTGGTACTAAAGGTCAAGGAGCTCGAACAGGAAAGAAACTTCGTGCAACTTTCCAAGGTGGTCAAAATCCACTTGTTCAAGCGACTCCAAAAGCTCGCGGATTCAAATCTTTGCGAAAACCAGCTCAAGTTGTGTATCTTGACCACTTGAACGATTTGGCTGGTGAAGTTGATAACTTCCGACTTTTTGAAGAAGGTTATATTTCAACACCTTTCCATAAAGTTAAGGTTATCTCACGAGGTGAATTGAACGAAAAAGTTACTTTAAAAGTTCAAGCTGCTTCGAAATCTGCCATTGAAGCTATCGAAAAAGGCTGGCGGAAAAATTCGAAAAAGTTGCAACACCTTTGAAAAATCTGCAAAAAGAAGAAAAATAATTCTTCTTGAAGTATTTAAAACAGCTCAAAACGAGCTGTTTTAGTTTTTAGATAAAAAAATACTTAAAACTGTTGATTTTTTTGTGCTAAACTATATATATGACAGATAAAGATATAATTTCAATAAAGAACTTTAAGCTGTCGTTTGGTAATAAAGAAATTATTCGCGGGCTAAGTTTTTAATGTTAAAAAGGGCGAAATTTTTTTGGTTTTTTTAGGATCAAACGGAAGTGGAAAAACAACAACAATTCGAGCTTTGCTAGGAATTTATCAGGCAGATTCGGGCGAACTTTTTAATTAATGGTGAAGAATTTTTCTCCTGAAAGAGTTGGCGCAATTGGATATTTGCCAGAGGAGCGTGGTCTTTATAAAAAAAGAAAAAAAGTTATTGATGTGATGCAATATTTTGGGCGACTTAAAGGTCTTTCGAAAAAAAGAAGCTCAAGAGTTTTCGAAAAATATTTGAAGCGTGTTGGTCTGGAAGATAAAGCAAACTCAAATATCGATAAACTTTCAGGCGGTCAGCAGCAAAAAAATACAGTTAGGAATTACCATTATGGGCAAACCTGAAATACTTATCTTAGATGAGCCAACAAAGGGTTTTGATCCTGTTAATCGCCAACTTCTTATGGATATCATTGAAGAAGAAAATGCTCGTGGTGCTACAATTATGATGGTAACTCACCAAATGGAAGAAGTTGAAAAAAATTTGTAACCGTGCATTGCTTTTTAAAAAAATGGTAAAATGGAAGCTTACGGAACGGTTGATGAAATTCGAAATAAATTTGGTGAACAGCGAATCATTCTTGAATTTGTGGGTGAGCTGCCAAAGAGCGATAAATTTGAGGTTATAAAAAGAAGCAAACTATGCAGAACTCTCATTAAAAGCTGATTCGCAAGAAATTCTGAAAAGAATTGGTTTCGAAAAAAATCTGCAAATTATAAACTTTAAGGTTCAAAAATCAACTTTAAATGAGATTTTTTTGAATATTTATGGCGAAGAAAACGAAGTGGAAAATGAGGTAAAAAAATGTATAATCTAGGAACAGTTTTAAGGTTCGAAATCTTCCGTGCACTGAAAAAGCCAACTTTTTGGATTGCAATTTTTGCAATTCCTGTAATTTATGGCGTAATGTTTATGTTTGGTGCAATTTCAGGCTCACAAGCAAAGGAGAATCAAGAAAAAAATTAGCAAAAGAGAGTTTTTCTTTCCAGGTTCAAGATGAAAGTGGCTTAATTTCTAAGGAGCTTGTCCTACAATTAAAGGGTAGTTTTTTTCGAACGATAAGCAAAAGGCAATCGAATCCGTAAAAATGGAAAACTTAGTGCATTTTTATTTTATACCAAAAGATTTAACCGGTGAAAAAGGTTGAAATTTATGGAAAAAAATACTAATATCAATGAAAACGGCAAATATTCAGCTGTTTTTAAAAAAACTATTTTGAAGAATTCTGGCGTGCAAGCTACGAATAAAAAAATCAGTTGGCGTTGATTAATGAAACTTATAAAACTGAGCAAACATTTTTTTCAAAAATGGCGAAAAAGTATAACCAATTCCCCAGAAATGATTGTGCCGGGAATTTTTCTTAGCAATATTCTATTTTTATTACTGTTTTTCTTTCAAACCGAATGCTTACAAGCACAACTGAAGAAAAAGAAAACCGCGTTACAGAGATGATTTTAACCAGCATTTCAGCTAAAACTTTAATTTTTGGAAAAATTATTTCAATCATGGTTTTAGGACTCGTTCAGAATTTTAACAATAATTCTACCAATTGTCATTGGGCTTATAATAATTTCAAGTATTGGAACGCTTGCAAAAGATTTAAATTTACCAGATTTGATGCCAATTATCTCGGCTATTAAATGGGATTTTGGTACAATTGCAATTTCTGCTGTAATTTTAATTGCTGGATTTATGATGACAACAGGATTTATTGTTGCACTCGGTTCGGCAATGCCAACTGCACAAGAAGCTTCGAATTATTTTGCAGCAATTATTATGCCACTAATGATGCCCCTTTTCGTGCTTCCTTCATTCCTTTCGAGTGAGCCAAGCGCTTTAACTGTCTTCTTAAGCTATTTCCCGCTGACTTCACCAATTTCTTTGCTTCTTCGAAATATGCTGGGAACTTTGAGCTTAGCAGAAGCCCTTATTGGAATTTCGCTTCTTGTCATTTTTGCGATTTTTTTGCCGTGTGGCTTGCTGTGCGAATTTTTCCGCTTTGGAACAATCTCTTATGGTTCAAAAAGTAAATCTTAAAAGTATTTTTTTCAAAAAAAGAAAATTGCTTAAATTAGCTTAAAAAAACTAACAAGAGCTGTTCGAAAAGGACGGCTCTTGACTTTTATTATAAAAAGTTGTATAATTTAAAAAGACTTTCAAAGTCAATTTTTTTCTGGAGGTGGAACATTATGAGATTCAGCGAGGATGTTTTTGATAAATATATTTGAAGAAATTTTTCAACGATAAGGTTCAACGTGCTTATGATGAAAAACTCTTCGATATTTTTTTATTGGTCACAGATATTCTATGGAATATAATTTTTTAGAAGGTTACATATCCCTCTATAAATGTCCTAAAATAATTGGAGTCATTTATATGAGTGAGGATGATATCTTTTCAGAAAATGTATTTGATGATCTTATTTATGATGTTAGACTTTTTGAGGATAAGATCAAAAAAATTAATAGAGTACAATAAGAGAAAAAGCTCACCGTAAGTTTATTTCTCGTTAAAACAATTTCTTGCTTTAAGCCTCATTTTGAGGCTTTTTCTTTTTTGAAAAATAAATTTTCAGGATTTTTTTAAGTAAAGCGTGATAAAAATAAAAAAATATGAGAATTTTTGATTGTTGAAGATGAACGAAAAATTGCTCGAGCGCTTGGGCGAGCTTTTGAAAAACGAAAAATACGCCGTGGATATTTCGCACGATGGAACTGATGCTTACGCGATGGCGGAAATGATTGATTATGATTTATTAATTCTTGATAGAATGATTCCGGGAGATTATGACGGTTTAGACTTAACTAAAAAAACTCCGCGAAGAAGGTAAAAAGTGCCAATTTTACTTTTTGACTGCATTGGGTGAAATTAAAGATAAAACCGAGGGTTTAGACAGCGGTGCGGATGATTATTTAACGAAACCTTTCGCTCTAGATGAGCTTTTAGCGCGCGTTCGGGCGTTGCTTCGAAGGCCACAAACCCAAGCTGAAACTATTTTTAAAAAAATTGCAGATCTATCATTAGATTTAAACGCACACGAAGTTCTTCGAAATAATCAAAAAAATTGAGCTTACCAACAAAGAATTTTCACTTCTTGAATATTTAGTGCGAAATGCTGGCCGGCCAGTTTCGAAAAGAGCAAATTATTGCGCATGTTTGGGATTATGATGCAGATATTTTGCCGAATAATATTGAAGTTTATATCAGTTATTTGCGCGAAAAAAAGTTGATAAGCCTTTTTGAGAAAAACTAATTAAAAACCGTGCGAGGAATAGGGTATAAAATTGATGAGTAATAAAGAACGGAGATTATTTAAATTCGGTGGCGATATTTTTTAAAAGTGCTCATTTTAGCCTTTCGATGCTATATTTTTTTGATTTTGCTAACGATTGTTGGAATTTTTTTAATATTGTAATTTTTTTATTCGATCAATACAAATACTATGGAAATTTCCACACCACTCATTGAAACAAGTTTTTCGAAAGACAAAAAAATAGCTATGGAACAGATGAGCTTCGTGAAAAAAATCATTACGGCAAGGAACAAACGAGCTAGCGAACAGATTACTGAATCAATTCTAATCTTAGATTTTTTTAATTTTATTGGCTGGCGGTATTGGTAGTTTTTGGCTGGCGCGCCGTGCTTTAGAACCTCTTGAAAAAGCTCACAAATTACAGTCTGAATTTGTTTTCAAATGCGAGCCACGAAATTCGAACGCCACTTGCGGCGATCCAGCTTGAAACTGAAATAATTCTAAAAAGATAAAACAGCTTCAAAAAGATGAACTTCGTGAAGTTCTGGAGAGCAATTTAGAAGAAGCAAAAAAAGCTTAACCGCGATGGTCAAAATGCTGCTCAGTCTTTCGAAAATTAATGAAGAAATTCCACTTTCAGCTGCGAATTTGAACGAAACTATTAAGGCTAGAATTTCAAAATTTCCAGATGCGGAAAAAGAAAATTAAGTTTGAAGATGGTAAGGAATTTATTGTTCAAAATAACGAAACGGCAATTGATGAAATTGCTATGATTCTGATTGATAATGCGCTGAAATATAATGTTTCGAAAGAGCCGATTGAAGTGAAGATTTTTTAGGCAAAATCGACAAGCTGTTTTATCTGTCTCAAATTTTTTTCGAATGAAATTCCGCAAGATGAATTAAATAAGTTTTTTTGATCGATTTTTATAGATGCGATAAAGTTCGAAGTTGTAATAATCACACGGAAGGCTATGGTTTAGGGCTTGCAATTGCAAAAAGCTGGCGGAAGAAACGCACAGTGTAATTTTAGCCAAAAAAATGAGAGAATTCCGAAAACTAAAAAAATTTAAAAACTACATTTTCAGTTTTAATGCGATTTTTCGAGATAGTTTTTTTGATTAAAAACTATTGATTTTTTTAAAGATATTTGTGATAGAATAATTGGTGAACTTTATTTACGTAAATATAAAAACTTGGCCATGCGAGGGTCGTAACAGGGAAAACCCGCTTTCGAAACCACGCGAATGCCAAGCTTTAATCGTGGAAAGTTTAACTAATATTAAATTAATTGGGAGCATAAGTGAAATGAAAACACTTCTCGGTACCAAAAATTGGTATGACCCAAATCATCGGTGAAGACGGCGTTGTTACACCAATTACGCTCGTTCAAGCCGGCCCTGTAACTGTGACTCAGGTTAAAACCGTTGAAACAGACGGCTACAACGCAGTTCAAGTGGCATTTGGTGAGGGTAAGAACCTGAGCAAGGCCGTGGCTGGACATGTAAAACCAGCAGAGGTAACTCCGAAGCATCTTCGTGAGTTCCGCGTTGACGAAATTCCTGCGGATATAAAAGTTGGCGCTAAAATTAATGTTGAAGCTTTCGAGCTTGGTGACATTGTTGATGTAACTGGAACAAGCAAAGGTAAAGGTTTTGCTGGAACAGTTAAGCGACACAACTTTAACACAAGCAAGAGTTCGCACGGTGGAAACGGAAACGTGCGTCGTGTTGGGTCAATTGGCTCAATGTATCCACAAAAAGTCTTCAAAGGTAAAAGAATGCCTGGACGAATGGGTCACGACAAAGTTACTGTTAAAAATCTAACAGTTGCTTACATCGATGCAGAAAATAACTTAATTGGGCTAAAAGGTGCTGTGCCAGGACCAAAGAAGGGTCTTATCAGCATTGGAGGTAAAGCATAATGGCTGAAAAAACAACTCTTCCAAAAAGCGTTTTTGCAGTTGAAGTTCGAAATCATGAACTATTAAAGCTTGCCTATGACGCTTATCTTGCTAACAACCGCTTGGCAAGTGCTACAACAAAAACAACGCGGTGAAGTTCGTGGTGGTGGTAAAAAAAGCCATGGCGACAAAAAGGAACTGGTCGCGCACGATTTGGATCAATTAGAAACCCAATCTGGCGAGGCGGTGGTATTGTTTTTGGACCACGCGGTAACGAAAACTACACTAAAAAGATTTCGAAAACTTCAAAACGAGTTGCTCTTCGACAAGCTTTGACAGTTCAAGCTGAAAAAGTTCTTGTTGCAGATATCAAAACAACTGGTAAAACTGCTGAAGTTGCAAAAATTCTTGAAAGAGAATAATCTTAACCGACGAGTTCTTATTGTTGCTGAAAAACAGATGAACTTATCCGTGCAACCAATAATATCAGTGAAGCTCTACTTGTTTTCGCCAATGTATCTAAATGTGTTCGACATTTTGAACGCTGATCACATTGTTATTGCACCAAAAGCAATTGAAACAATTGAAAGCTGGCTAGGAGGAGAAAAATAATGGCAATTAAACCTATTACTCCACGTGCAACTGAGAAAGCTTATGCTCTTTCTACAACAAAAAATGTTTACGTATTTAATGTACCGCTAACTTTGAATAAGAACCAAATCAAAGAAGCGATTGAAAAAGAGTTTGAAGTAACTGTAACTGGCGTTCGAACTGTTGTTCAGGCTGGTAAAAACTAAACGAATCAACAAATCTCGAAATCCAAAACGATATGTTGCAGGTTCAACAACTCAAAAAGATATTAAGAAAGCTTATGCAACCGTAAAAAGAAGGCGATAAGATTGCAATCTTCGAAGGTGCTGAAGCTGAAACTGCTGAGGAGAAGAAGTAATGGCTATTAAAAAAAATATAACCCTACGACTCCTGCTCGACGCGGTATGACGACTGAAGACTATAGCGAAATCACAACTCGAAAACCGCTAAAAAGTCTTCTTAAAGCGAAAAAGCAAAATGCTGGACGCAACAACTCTGGTCGAATTACAGTTCGACACCGAGGTGGTGGTGTTAAGCGACATTACCGAATCTTAACTCACAAATTGCCAACAGGTTTGACTTTAACAGTTCGAGAAATCGAATATGATCCAAACCGAAGTGCACGAATCGCTCGAGTTCAAGATCAAAATGGTAAATTTTACTACGTTTTTGGCTGACACTTCAATGTTCCAAGGTAAAGTTTTCCAAACTGGTAAAAAAGATATTGAAATTGAAGCTTCAAACCGAATGCCACTTTCAGAAATTCCTGTTGGTTCATTGATTTACGCAATCGAAATCACACCAGGAAAAGGTGCGCAAATGGTTCGTTCAGCTGGTGCTAAAGCTCAGTTGATGGCGAAAGAAAGTGACTACGCTCAGGTAAAATTACCTTCAGGTGAAGTTCGAAAATTCCGCTTAGAAGCTGAAGCTACGCTTGGAACGGTTGGAAATATTCAACATCAGAACGTAAAAATTGGTTCTGCTGGTCGAAATCGCCGTAGAGGTATTCGCCCAACAGTTCGTGGTGTTGTTATGAATGCTGTAGATCACCCACACGGTGGTGGTGACGGTGGACGACACGGAATTGGTCGCTCAACTCCACGCACACCTTGGGGTCAACCAACTCTCGGCTACAAAACTCGCCGACGCAAGAGTACTAATAAATTTATCGTGAAGAGTCGTCACGAAGCTAAGAGGAGAAAAATAAATGAGTCGTTCATTGAAAAAAAGGTCCGTTTATCGACTTCAAGCTTGCTAAAAAGGTAGCGGCTCTTGGAGCAGATGACCGAACAGTGATCAAAACTTGGGCTCGCTCAAGTACAATTACGCCAGAAATGGTTGGTCGAACTATCGCTGTTCACAACGGTCGTTTACATATTCCTGTATATATTTCAGAGAATATGGTTGGACACAAACTTGGTGAATTTGCGCCAACACGTAAATTCCGAAAACACGGCGGAAAGGATAAGAAATAATGGCTAATGTAACAACTCGTGCCTACATTAAAGGTATTGGTCAGACTCCACGAAAAGTTTCAATCGTGGCAAGTCTTGTTCGTGGTCGAACTGTTGCTGATGCATTAGTAATTCTTGATCACACTCCACGTCGAAGTGCTTTTAGCTGTTAAAAAAAGCTATCCAATCAGCTGCAGCTAATGCTAAAAAAATAACGATAACGCCGATCCAAAAACTCTTGTAATCACAACTTTGTCGGTTACTGCTGGATCACGATTGAAGCGATTTAAACCTCATATGCGAGGAATGGCACTTCCTTTCCAGAAAAAAACTTCAAATATTTTGGTCGAAGTTTCTGGCGTTGTTAAAGAGAAGAAAGCTCCAGCTAAAAAAAGCTGAGGTTAAGAAAACTACTGCGAAAGCAGAGAAAGAGAGCAAATAATGGGTCAAAAAGTTAATCCGATTAGCTTCCGTTTGCAAGCTCATAAAAAAACTGGGATTCACGATGGTTTGCCCAGAAAAAAAGATTTTGCGAAATTCTTAATTGAAGACGACAAAATTCGAAAAAAACTATCGAAAAAAACGATTCGAAAGTCGACCAACAATTGACCGAATCGAAATTGAACGAACAGAAAACCTTATCACTGTTTCAATTCATACAGCAAAAGCTGGCGTTGTAATTGGTCGTGGTGGTGCTGGTGTTCAAGAACTTAAGACTCAACTTGAAAAAAATGGTGAGTTTACCAGTTCGAATCAATATTGAAGAAGTTCGCCGACCGGAGCTTTCGGCTAAATTGGTTGCTGAAAAATATTGCTAGACAATTGGAGCGACGAATTAACTTCCGCCGAGCCGTTAAAATGGCATTGCAAAATACAATGCAAGCCGGTGCGAAAGGTGTTCGTATCGAGGTTGCTGGACGATTAAATGGAGCTGAAATGAGCCGCCGCGAGAAATTCTCTGAAGGATCTGTTCCTCTTCATACAATTCGTGCAGATATCAACTATCACGGAGCACGTTCACAAACTCCTGCTGGAATTATCGGCGTAAAAGTTTGGATTAATAAAGGTGAAAGGAACGACAAGTAATGGCTATTTTATTACCAAAGAAAACCGCTCACCGAAAAGTTCGAAAAGGTAAAAACCCAGGCCGAGCAACTCGTGGAAACACTGTTGCCTTCGGTGACTATGGATTGGTTAGCCTTGAGAACGAGCGAATCAACTCGCGACAAATCGAATCAGCCCGAACAGCGATGACTCGTTATATTAAACGTGGTGGTCAAGTTTGGATTCGAATATTCCCTCATACACCAGTTACTCGAAAACCACAAGATGTGAAAATGGGTAGCGGTAAGGGAAATCCAGAATTCTTTGTGGCTAAAGTTAAAGCTGGAACAGTTATGTTCGAAATGAACGGTGTTTCAGAAGAAGTTGCACGCGAAGCTATGCGACTTGCTGGCCACAAACTTCCAGTAAAAAGTTAAATTCGTAAAGAAAGGTGAAATCTAATATGGCGACTACATTGACAGGTGTTGTTTCGAGCGCTAAAAGCCGACAAAAACTATCACCGTAACAGTTCATAGCCGTGAAACACACCCAATTTACGGCAAGCAATATACTGTAACTCGAAAATATACTGCTCATGATGAAAACAATGAAGCTGGTGAAGGTGACAAAGTTATCATCAAAGAAGTTCGACCAATTTCGAAAACTAAGAGCTTTGCTTTAGTTGAAATTGTCGAAAAAGCTCGAGGTTCAGTAGAATTGAAAGAGGAGGCATAATGATTCAGCAAGAAAGCCGACTTAAAGTAACAGATAACAGTGGCGCAAAAGAGATCCTTTGCATTCGTGTACTAGGTGGTTCAAAACGCCGATACGCACGAGTTGGTGATATCATTGTTGCTACTGTTAAAGATGCTAACCCAACTGGTAATATTAAAAAGAAATCAGTTGTGAAAGCTGTTGTCGTGCGAACTCGCGACCAAATTCGTCGAAAAGATGGTTCGACTATCTGCTTCGATGATAATGCGGCCGTAATTATCGCTGACGACAAAACACCAAAAAGCGACTCGTGTATTTGGTCCCTGTGCCACGCGAACTTCGTGATTTGGGATACAGCAAAATTATCAGCTTAGCTCCGGAGGTGCTCTAATATGGCGTTAAATGGAATCGTTAAGGGTGATAATGTTGTAATTATCAGCGGAAAAGATAAAAGGTGTTACTGGTGAAGTTGTAAAAAGTTTTTGCCAAAGAAAAATGCTGTTTTTGGTTGAAGGTGTTGGTAAAAAAACATCGCCACATCAAACCAAATCAATTCAATCCGCGCGGTGGAGTAAAAGGACATTCATGTTCCAACTCCAGTTCATAAAGTTAAAAAAAGTAGAAGCTAAAAGCGCTAAATCAAGCAAAAAAAGGAGATAAATAATGGCTAAAACTGCTGTTTATGTTCCTCGCTTGAAAACTCTTTACAAAGATAAAATTGCTAAAGAACTCCAAAGCGAACTAGAGCTAACAAATATCCACCAAGTTCCAAAGCTTGAAAAAATCGTTGTTAGCGTAGGAACAGGTAAGAAAAAAAGGAAGACAAGCGTTTTCAAGAAGTTGTAAAAAAATACAATTACAAAAATCACTGGTCAAGTTCCAGTAGAGCGTTTGCCTAAAAAAATCAATTGCAACCTTTAAAATTCGCGGTGGAATGGGTGCACCTATTGGTCATAGCGTAACTTTGCGTGGCGATCGAATGTATGAATTTCTTGATCGCCTAGTAAATGTAGCTTTGCCTCGCGTGCGTGACTTCCATGGTGTTGGAGCAAAAAGGTTTCGATAAAGGCGGAAATTACAATTTGGGAATTTTAGAACAATCTGTTTTTCCCAGAGCTAACTTTTTGAAGAAACTCAAATTCTTCACGGCTTGCAGGTAACTTTCGTTATTAAAAACGAAGGCGAAGCTCACAGTCGGGCATTGCTTGAAAAATTCGGAATTCCGTTTGAAAAGAAAGGAAAAGCGTAAATGGCTAAGAAATCAATGATTGCAAAAGACTTAAAACGCAAAAAAATGATTGAAAAAAATATGCTGCAAAAACGCGCCGAATTGAAAGCCGCTGGCGACCAAGAAGGTCTTCAAAAAGCTTCCACGCAATTCAAGTCCTACACGCCTTAAGAACCGCGACAACTTTGATGGTCGACCACGCGGTTATATGCGACGATTTGGTATGAGCCGAATCACTTTCCGCGTTAAAAGCCTCAAAGGGTGAAATCCCGGGCGTAACAAAAAAAGTAGTTGGTAGAAGGAAGGAGAGACTATGTCATTACAATCAACTGACCCCATCGCCGACCTTCTAACTCGCATTCGAAATGCGGCATTGGTTGGCAAGAATGAAATTCGTGTTCCTTCAAGCAAATTGAAAGAAGTTGTAGCGAAAAGAGCTTGCAAAAGCTAATTATATTGAATCTGTTAAAGTCGAATCAGCAAAAACCACGTGATATTTTGGTAGTAAAAATTGCCAAAGATGGTGAAGCTGCGCGCTTTAACGAACTTACTCGAATGAGTAAACCAGGTCGCCGAATGTATGTTGGCGTAGAAGAAATTCCACGCATTAAAAGTGGGCGTGGAATGGTACTACTTTCAACATCAAAAGGTGTTATGAATGGTTTCAAGCCAAGAAACAACGACTCGGCGGTGAACTATTACTAAAAGTTTGGTAATCTGAACTTTAGAAAAATAATAAAAAAATAAGCTTTTTTACCGAGAGCTTATTTTTTATTATAGATTATCTTATTTTTTTATTATAGACAGATTATTTTTAGAAAACAACCTTTTAACAAAAATTAAGTAGTTTTTAAAGAGCTAATTAGACATTTATAAATTATCGCCAGTTTTTGAGGCACTTAATGCTAATAATTATGGGTCTTTTTTTATTCTTCTTTAAAAGCGACCAAATCCAATAAAGCTGAAACATACTCTGCTTGGGACCAAGTTAACGGTGCAACCGAAAGATGCTTTAAATCACGTGGATCAATTTGTTCAGGTAAAATTCTGTTGAAGTTTGCCGCTTTAGCACCCATTCAATAATTTCCTCTGCTTTCGAAATTTCACCAAGAGCAATATAGAATTCCGCACGCCAAAGTGTTGTTATTGGCCAAATATTTGCTTCGTAGTTATCACTAAATCTATAGTAAATATCGTTTTCGAATCTTGGAAGCCCAATATTATCATTAGCTTTAAAACGATTTTCAAGAGTTTTTAAAAGCAGTCTGTAATTTTTTTCACCTTTAAATTCAAAAGATTAAACATAAATGCACCGTAAAAACTTGACGAATCAATTTTTGGATCTTTATTACCATCAGCCCAAATTCCACGATAGAAATAATTGCTTTCTTCGTTAAAAAGCTTATTTTGTGCGGTAGAACGAATTCTTAAAGCTTGCTCGCGCCATTTTTGCATCACGCACGCGATTCGCAGCTTGAGCTAATTTTTGAAGCAGAATATAATGCTGCAAAAACAACAGAAGTCGAATAAGTTGTTGAAAGAAAATCCATCTCCCAAAGCTCATAATTTGGTTTCGGTAAATCATTTTCGCCACAAAAATCCACTAAAAAATTAGCAGTCGGCTTTACTAGATTATCATAGAATTCATTCAAAATTGAGTTTTTCACGAAATTTTTTATAATATTGAGCAAACAAGAAAAGGATTCCTGCGGTTTCATCAATTTGAATAGGTAGATTTCGAGTATCGCCACCTTGTGAATATGGGTGCCAGCTTGGACCAAGTTCGCCATTCGGTAAATATTTATGCATCATAAATCCTCCCGAAGTTAATGATCTTTTGCAAAATTTGAAAAAAACTTTTGCGGTTCATCACGATAGCCAATACGAATTAATGGCCAAGTGCAAAAAAGAGCATCACGAGGCCAACAATAAGAATAATCGTCTCGCGCATAATTCAACATTTCACTATCATTACTAGCAATCGGTGCGCCAGTTTTCGCAAGATGAGATTTAACTAGCATTAAACTTTTGAATAAAACTTTTTTTGATATTTTGAATCAAGTTTTTTTCGAAACTCGTAAAAGCAGGCGAGAGCCATTTTTTTGCCAATATTTTTTTAGTATCATTTAAAGCTTTCGAGAAGCCATTGCTTCTAACCTTTTGAAGATTTGTGCGAGCAAGCTCGTGACCATCGGCACAAGAAATTGAGTATTGAAAAATCTGCATTCTCGAAAACACCAAGAGAAAAATCAAACCCAACAACTGAATCAGTATGTCCATGCTCAACATTTGAGCCCGAAAGAATGCCATCTTCCGCATCTACCCAAGAACCAAGCTTGTTCTCAATTCCAAACAAAGCCAACCGTATGCTGGTTAAAATCTTCAAAAATATTCTGAAGAGGTTTTTCAAAAACTCTTTGAGCAGAAATAATAAAAGTACGCTTTTCCGCGATAGTGCAAAATTGCCTTTTCATTATTTTCTAAAGGTAAAGAAATTGAACGGTATCGGCTAAGTGGAAACTACTGTTAATTGCAAAAATTTTTGATGTAAAAAGCTGAACTTCACGCGGATAATTTGCAAGATTTTGAACTTGGATCTTTTCGCTCCAAAAAAACATCAAAATCACTAGCTACAAAATCAGTAAAAAGTTATTTTGATTTGAAGTTCTTGATTGATAGCTTCAGTTTTTTTGAGATTAAAAGCATTTTTCAAAATATTCAACCGAGAATCGCCACTCACCAGAATGAAGCCAAGAAAAATTATTGCCAATTTTAATTCCGACGCGATGAAAAAGGTCGCGGCCAAGTGTATGATTTTCATAACCATTATCTGGAAAAATAAAAAAATCGCTCACCAGACCAAATTCATTTAACCCGACATTTAAATTTCCATTGCTTAAAATTGCTGTTTTTGCCACTTTAACCTCGCTTTCGTTTTGTAAACATTAAGTTTCTATGAAGCATTCGCGCAAAAATTTTCTTGCGTTTTGTATTTTTTGGAGTTTTAAAAAGTGATTTTTTGAAGAATTTTTTTGCGTTTTTCGAATATTTTTTTCTGCTTAAGTGGCGGAATATCTTTTAGCCGAAAATCCATATCTCGCAATGTATCCATAAAGTACAAAAAAGCATCATAGGGAGATTTATATGGTGAAAAATACGCATGAACATCGCCATCATTAAAATATTTCGTGCACATATAATAGGGGTGGTCACTTGTAGTTAATCGCCGCCAATCTTCAACTAAATTTCCATTTTGTGAATTGTAAACCCGCGACTTTTAAAGCATAGAGGTATTTCATTGCTTCTTGTTGCATTGAATTACCGAGCCAAGCGGTCAAGTCACGCTCAGTATCTGCCCAAGTTACTGTATTCGGCATAGAAATTTCCGCAGCAGGTTCACTTTGAGCGGCCTCGGTGACAGTTTTAAATCCGTGTTCTGGTTTCTTTAACCAATACGAAACTAAGCTTTCGAAAAAATCAAATATTCCAGATTCCGCCCACTGATGTTCGCCAAATGTTTCATAATCCATAAAAAGATTTATCACATCACCATGATAGCTTGAGGATTCTAACCAACTGATATATTTTTTGAGTTGTAAGCGGATATTCTTGCCAATTTCGATTCGAAAAACGAAAAGCAAGATCGTCAGAAAGCTTGTAGTTTTTAAGAAGTAGGCGAATATTTTTCGTACCTTTTGGCTTATAAATATAATTTGGCGTGCGCCATTGCAGAATTGGGTCCCATCCCTCGGCTAAAATTGCTTTAAAACCAAAATCGTCTGCCCATTTAGCAAGTTCATCATTATATGAAAGCTCAGTGTTTCGAAAAGCAGTAGTTTCGACATTAAAAACTTCACGAATTTTTGCCTGATGCGCACGAACTTGAGCTTCAAATTCTTCACGATCAAAAAAGAAGGCGAGGCTATGATAATATGTCTCGGCAATAATCTCTGCTCGCCCAGTTTGAACAAGACACTTAAAGCTCTCGAGAACTTCTGGCGCAAATTCTTGCGCTTGATCAATAAAAGTTCCCGTAATCGAAAAAGAAAATTTAAATTCTGGGTGAGTTTTTAATAGTTTTTCAAGCAGATTATTCATTGGTATGTAAGATTTTTCAGCAACTTTTTCGAAAAAAATCTCGCCATTACTTTTGCCGTTTTTAGACCTTTTTTTCTTCGCTAAAATAATTTTTTTATTTGTACCAACATCGAAAAGCGTTTGATCGTCACGAATGCGCCAGGGCTGATGAACATGAAGGTAGAGAACAATCGATTTCTTAGTCATTATTTACCTCTGTTAAATGTATAAATTCTTCCATAATTTGCTCGGCAATATCACTCCAAGAAATCTGATCATATTCCTCTCGAACACCATTTTTTTAAACTCTGTAAAAGATTCTTATTAATTGAAACCTCATAAATTTGGTTTGCCAGTTTTTCGTATCCCAAAAAAATCATAACGTAAAAATATTTTGAAGAACTTCACCTACGCCAGATTGCTCCGAAATTATTAATGCATTGTTAAAATGAGCCGCCTCTAAAGCCGTTAGGCCAAAAGGTTCATTTACTGAGCTCATCACAAAAACATCAGCCACACCGTAAGCATCACGCCATTTATCGCCCCGCAAAAATCCCGTGAAGAAAATCTTGTTTGAAATTCCAAAATCACTCGCCATTTTAATAAGCTCATTGCGTTGTTCACCATCCCCAACAAGAAGTAGGACAATTTTTGGATTTTTCGAAATAGCTTCGGCAACCGCTTGCATCAAAAAAGTTAAACCCTTCTGAACAGTAAAGCGAGTTAGAGTCATTATCACAGTATATCCCCTGTGATTTTAGATATTCAAGATAGCGGTAAGTTCGATTATCGTAATCTTGTGGATTAGCAAGAGCTGAAGTTTCGATCGCATTATAAACCACCTCAACCTTTTCAGGCTTAATTTTATATTTCTTGATAATTACATTTCGAGTATTTTTTGAAACTGCAAAAACCCTGTCGGATGCGCAAATTCCAGCATATTCAATATCATGGATTTCTTGATTACCAGAAATTCCACCAGAACGATCAAATTCGGTAGCGTGAATATGAGTAATCAACGGCGTACCAGTAAGTTTTTTTAGCAAGGATTCCAGCTTCCACAGTTAACCAATCATGCGCATGAATAACATCTGGTTTATTTTTTTGGATTACTTAAATATTCACGAATAAATTCACAATATTCTTTCTGAATCGAACGAATATCTGGTAGAAAATTACTAGCGTTATGACTTGAACGTATCCAATGCGGAGAATCGTAAGCTCCAGCACCAAATTTATGAATTTCAGAGAAATTCGTAGCATTCAATACTTTCATGAAATCAATTTCAGTATGTTTATCTTTATAAGGAACGACAAATTCAATACTCGCGCCACTTTTTACAAGTGCCTTGGCCATATAAAAACAAGCTACACCCAAAACCACCACTGTTATGGGGAGGAAGCTCCCACCCGAGCATTAGAATTTTCATTTTTTTGCCTTTACGATTAGAATTTACATTCCCATTTTAGCAAATTTAAGAGAAAAGCGCAAGCTGTTTAACTAATTATCTGCTTTAAACTAAATGCTTGGCGAAAACTGTTTTTATTTCTTGAACACATTTCTTATAATCTGGGCAATATTTTTCAACTTCTTGCCAAAATTTAGACGAATGGTTCATTTGCCGTGTATGGCAAAGTTCATGAATAATCACATAGTCAATCAAATGGTGTGGCAAATTCATCAATGCAATATTTAAAGAAATTGTTCCACTAGAAGAGCATGAACCCCACCGTGTACCAGTATGTGAAAAACGCAATTTCTTAACGTTAAAAACCATATTTTTTTCTGCCAAAAATCAATTCGGCGGGGTAAATACGCCTTAGCTTGCTTTCGAAGAATTTTTTGATACAGTTTTGCGGATTTCTGATTGGACAAGTTGATTTTTCGAAAGATAAATCTTGTGGGATTTGCACTAAAATCTGATTTCCTTCATTTGAAATTTTAATTTCTTCACCCAAAAATTTTTCGAAAAAGTGTGTGCGTTTTTACCAATTAAATCACCATTTTTATAAAGATTTTTTTAGTATTATGCAAAAGCAAGCATTTTCGCGAATTTGCGTACGATTATGATTAACTAAACGCTGGACAGAAAAATTCTGGCGAATAATAGGAATTGATGCGCGTAAACTTCCATCAACACCAACAGAAAGTTTTACAGAGCGAGCGAGTTTGTTTTTTTCGAATTTTTAATTTCACCAAACTCTTTATCAATAATAGCCATAAGTATATTATAGCATTTTTCTGAAAAGGTTGGCGAGAATTATTCTTAAATTTTTTTGAAATTTTTATTTTTTTGTGAAATTTTAAATGTTAGAACAGTAGTGAAATTAATTTGGCAAAAACTAAAAATCTATAAAATAAAGTTTCATTTTTAATACCATAAACTAAAAAAACACCATTTTTGGTGTGTATATAATTTATGATGAGATAATTTTGGCACGGGCAGAGAGACTCGAACTCCCGACACCAGGTTTTTGGAGACCTGTGCTCTACCAACTGAGCTATGCCCGTATGAAACTATTTTTAACATAAAAATTTCGAAAAAGTGAAGAGTTTTTGAAAAAAATTTCTACTAAGTATTGACAAAAAGCTTTTTTTATGATAGAATAATAACAAGTTAAAAAGCTTACTTTCAAAATTGAGCTTTTAGCTCGTAATTTATAAAGTTGGCTTTTTGCAAATATTTTTTCAGAAAAAGGAGGCCAAAAAAATATGGCTAATGTAATTACTTGGGTTCAAACCCAAAACCAAGAAAAAAACTTGCTAAAATTCAAGGCAAAAGGCGACGCCAAAAACACATCCGTCAAAAGTTCTAGATAAGCTTGAAAAAAGCTTATCATAAAAACGATGTTAAAGAGTTAGTCTTTTTGGCTAGCTTACGCTAAGTTTTACCGTTTTAACATAACAGAAGGGCGAAAGTTCTTCAAAAAAATTGAAGAACTATGGCCAACGGGTCATAATTGTAAATTAGCGAATGCGTTTCACTTTTTAAACTCTGTCTATGCAGAAAACTATACTGAGCGCAATAATAGCGATCAAATATATAATTACTCTGCACTACTCGCGGAATTCTCACTAGTATAATAGCATAGCCAACAAAAAAACAAGCCCGAAATAATCGGGCTTTTTTCTTTTTCGAAGTTTATTCAGCAAATTGCGAATTGTAAAGTTTCGCATAAGCGCCATTTTTCGAAAGTAATTCTTTGTGAGAACCTTGCTCAACAATATTTCCATGTTCCAATACTAGAATTAAATCAGCATTTCTAATCGTTGAAAGGCGGTGTGCAATCACTAAAAGCTTGTGCGGCCGTGAGTTAAATTATCCATTGCTGATTGAATAGCAGCCTCCGTTCGTGTATCAACAGAGCTGGTCGCCTCATCAAGAATCAACATTGGTAAATCTGCCAAAATAGCCCGCGCAATTGTTAGAAGCTGTTTTTCACCAGCTGAGATATTATCGATATCTTCAGAAATTACCGTATCATAACCTTTTGGTAAGGTTCGAATAAAAGTGGTCGGCATGAGCGGCTTTTTGCGGCCTCGATAATTTCTTCACGAGTGGCATCAGGTTTTCCATAAGCCAAGTTTTTCAGCAATCGTGCCATTAAAAAGCCACGTATCCTGAAGAACCATTCCAAAAAGCGAGCGAACATCATGCCGCGACATTTTTGAAGTATCAATTCCGTCAATTGTGATTTTTCCACTATCAATATTATAGAATCGCATCAATAGATTCACGAGCGTAGTTTTTCCAGCTCCAGTTGGGCCAACAATCGCCACATTTGAACGTGGTGCAATTTTTGTGCTAAAATTCGTAATAATGGGCTTATTTTTTGAATATGAAAAATTAACTTTCGAAAATTCTACAGATCCTTTAATTTCTTTTGGCAAAGTTTTTGAAATCTCAACAAAAGTCTCTTCTTCAGCACCAAGAAAGCCAAAAATTCGCTCGCAGGCTGCAACCGTTGTTTGAACACTCGTCATTGAATTCGCGATATTCGAAATTGGTTGCGTAAATCGACTCATATATTGCATAAAAGCAGTAATCTCACCAATTGTCATCTGTCCATTCAATGCACGAACACCGCCAACAACCACAACGGTTAAAGTTGAAAGATTATTAATGAAACCCATGATCGGGTAGAAGTCCACCAAAAAAACTGAGATTTCCAAGATGAAATATACATTTTATTATTGATTTTTTTCAAAATTTTCAACCGATAATTTTTCACCATTATAAACCTTAATAACTTCGTGTGAAGAAAGCATTTCCTCGGTATGAGCAGTTAAACTCGATGTAAATTTTTGCAAATCCGTAAAATAGACTTGACTAAACTTCGAAATAATCATAATAATTCCAACCGAAATTATTCCAGTCACAAGAGCAATTAGGCTCATTTGCCAGCTAATCGAAATCATCATAATGGTCACACCAATAATCGTAATTATTGAATACGAAAGCTGATTTAAGCTCTCGCTCAAACTGTTGCTGAGTGTCTCGATGTCGTTCGTAATAATTGAAACCGTATCACCAGTTTTGTGCTTATCAAAATATGAAAGAGGTAGTCGCGCGATTTTTTTTGAAGCTTCGTCACGTAATTTAAAAACAATTTCTTGAACCATTTGACCCATAATCCAGTTTTGCGCATAACCAAAAACTCCTGATCCAACATAGATAGCAATCAAAAATAAAGCCAAGTTCGGTAATTTTTCAAAAATCAGGGATTAAATCGAACTGCACAGATTGAATTTCAAAATTTTTAGTAATTAAATTAATCATCTCACCCACAATTTGTGGCCCAACAATCGCTGAAACCGAGCTCAAAATCACCATAATCGCAAAAACACAATCAGAATTTAAACGGCGCAAAAATATAGCAAGAGTCGCTAAATTGTTTTTTTAGCGAAAGTTTATTTTTGATTTTTTTCGCCATTATTTTTTCTCCTTTCTTAGATTTTTTTCGCGACCACTTTTTCTTAAACTTTTTTTAGCTATCTTTTTCGAAACTGAAACTGCTTTTTTTAGTATTTTTGATTTTTTCGAAATAGTTTTTTGCTTTTTCAAAATCCTTAATTTGCGTTTCAATTTCTTCATCAGAAAGCTGCGAAGATGCAATTTCGCGGTAAATTTCATTATTTTTAAGAAGTTCACCATGAATACCAATTCCAACAATCTTTCCACCGTCTAGAACGATAATTTTTATCGGCTTGCATAATCGAAGTTACTCGTTGAGCGACAATAAACTTGGTTTTGCGATTTAGTTTTTATAGCAAGTTCGGCACGAAGCTTAGCATCGGTTTTATAATCAAGCGCAGAAAAGCTATCATCGAAAAATTAAAATTGGAGCTTTTTGAGGCGATTGCCCGAGCAATTGAAAGTCGTTGTTTTTGACCACCAGAGAAATTTTTGCCACCTTGCGAAACTTTCTCATTTTAAATCTTCAGGCAATTTCTGCACAAAATCCCAAGCTTGAGCGATTTTTAGAGCTTCAATAATTTCTTCATCACTTAGGTTTTTCGAAGAACCATAATTAATATTTTTCACGGATATTCCCAGAAAAAAAGGTTTGCTTTTTGTGGAACATAGCCAATCAAATCGTGAAGTTCGCTTTTGCTTTTAAGTCGCGAATATCCACTCCGCCTAGTTTAATTTTGCCTTTCGAAACATCATAAAATCGTGGAATTAATTTTGCAATAGTAGATTTTCCTGAACCAGTTCCACCAATTACAGCAATAGTTTCACCTTGCTTTACTGAAAAATTGATATTTTCCAAGAACGGCTTCTTCAGAATCTGGATAGACAAAACTAACATTTTTCGAAAGTTAAATCGAAAGTTTTTGGCATTTTTGCGTTTTTAGTTTTATCTTTCACCGAAATTTCTTCATCAAGAATTTCACCCAAACGTTTAATCGCAACATTCATTCGTGGAATTGATATAAAAATCATCGAAAGCATCACGAAAGCAAAAAGTAACTTGAGCAAGATATTGGGTAAGGGAAGTTACATCGCCAATTGAAATTTCACCAGATTTTACAAAATATGAACCAATCCAAGCAATTGCTACAAGCCCAAGTCCAGAAACCATCGTCATATACGGCGAAATTAAGCCAAAAATCCTTTCGAAAAAGATATTCATTTTGAGCATTTCTTTGTTGATTTCGTCAAATTTTTCTTCTTCGACTTTTTCTTTTTCTATAAGCTCGAATTACACGCAAACCAGTAATTGTTTGGCGGGTTTGCATATTTAATTCATCTAGTTTCGTTTGAAAAAAATCTTTAGTTTCGGAACAGCAAAAATACTAATAATCGTAGTCAAAGTAATGATAGAAAAAAATCGTCACAACCATAATCCAGCTCATCGAACCAGAAATAGCTAAAGTGTTAATAATCGCACCAACACCAACAATTGGGGCATAAATTCCCATTCGCATAATCATTGTGAAAGTTTGTTGAAATTGCCGTGCGTCGTTCGTAATTCGTGTTGTAAGGGCTCGAAACCGAGAATTTGCCAAACTCGTTCATCGAAAAAGTTTTTCAATTTTTTCGAAAGTTGCATGGCGAATATCTCGCGCCATCGCCCCAACTGAACGGCTCGCGAAGAAAAATTCCTGCCAGCATTAAAACGCCACTCAAAAAGAGAAAGCCCAATCATATGAAAAGCCGTTCGAATAAATAGCTTCCATGTTTTTTCATGGCCACTCCTTCAGTAATAATTTTTGCGGTATATTGTGGCAAATCAAGATTAATTTTTGCCGAAAGAACCGTAAAAACGAGCATCAAAAATTAAACTTAGCCAATATTTTTTTAGCAAATTTAAAAATAAATTTTTAGCATAATTCCTTTCGTTTTTTTATAGTTTATAGATTTTTAATAGGTTCTAATATATTAACATAATTTTTCAAAAATTAAAAGAGCCGCAAGTTGCGGCTTAACAAAAATATTACATAGAAGTTATTCCTTCACTCTTCCAGTTTTGTTACAGACATTGCAAGGAAAAAGTTGCAGCACCTACGAACCCCGGCTGTTTATACCACCCAGTCCCATCGCAGTTTTTGCATTCTTTTTCCTCTACATAAGGTTTTGGAAATACCACAGAAATCACTCCTTTTTAGAAAGTTTCAAAGCTTATAGTTGTTTCCGCAACCTAATTTAAGCTTCGAAAAAAATTATACTATATTTTTGTGTTTTTAGTCAAGCGTGTTATTATTTCGAAAAATATATTGACTTTTACTTTTTATATACGATAATATTTATAATCGTGATATAAACAATTCAGCAATCGCTAAATCAGGTATAAATACTGCTGAAACTTAAGAGAAATTATTATGGAATTTAAAATTAGATTTTTATTCATTTTTTTGCTTTTTAACCAATAAAAAGAAAGCATTTATGGCTTAGTTTTTACCCAAAAATAGCGACAAAATTTGGCTCGCAATTTTTTTAAATTATTCTTTTTCAAAAATATAATCATAACCTTGAAAGAAAATAAAGCTAAAACTAAAAGTTAGAACTGATATTTTTCTTGTTTCGGAAACCCTAAAAATGCCGAAAAATTCAAGCAAGCACAAAAATGTCTTGGGAGGAAAGCGAAGATGAAAAATCGGTTGTATGGCGAAGCTCTTGAATATCCAGAGTTTTGCAATTTTTAGATTTTTTCAGAATTATCAAAAGAACGCAAAAAAAGATAATGGCGGAAAAAGTTAAGATTGGCGATAGATTGAGCTTTTAGCTGTTTAAAATATGGATATGAAGGGTTTTTATTTTTAAACCAGAAAATCTTTTCGAAAAATTATAGATTGGTATAAAGAACAAAAAGCTACCACAGAAAAATATTAAAAATTGAAAATATTTAATCACCGAATTAAAAAAATGGCAAAACCTTTCGAAAAATGAAATTAACGAAATTTTTGAAATCAAAAATCCATTAAAAATTTCTGAAAAAAATAGCAAAAAAATAGAGAATAAATTTTTTTGTTAAGTTTTTTAAAAATGTGTTATACTATTGAAGATGAACGAGGAAATTATTTATCTTGACCACGCCACACAACACCGGTGAGCGAAAAAGTTTTGGCTGCGATGTTGCCATATTTTTAGTGAAAAATTCTACAATCCAAAGCGCGCCTTATGTTCAAGCTTTGGAGGTTCGAAGAGATTATGAAGACGCAAAACATCAAATTGCACAAAATATTGGCGCAAAAAGCGACGAAATTGTGATTACAGCTGGAGCAACTGAGAGTATCAATTTAGCATTTTTCAGCAGCTTCAAAAGAAAATGGCGATGAAATTCTTGTGGGCGAATTTGAACACCACGCGGTTTTGAATTCAGCCAAAAAAATACGGTATCAAAAACTTGTGAAAATTAAAAAGATAGCATAATTGACCTTGAAGATTTGCGTGCAAAAATTTCACAAAAAACAAAGATTGTCTCAGTTATGCTTGCGAATAATGAAACTGGCGTAATTCAGCCAATTTCGAAAATTGCCGAAATTGTGCGAGAGGAACGAATGCGACGGCTTTCAAATGGTGAAAAACACCAATTTATCTCCATTCTGATGCCAGCCAAGGCGTTGGTCAACTGGATATTTCAGTTGCAAGACTTGGCGTAGATATGCTAACTTTAAACGCCGGCAAGATTTATGGGCCAAAACAAACTGGTCTTTTGTGGGCTAATCGCGAAATTGAATTTAATGCACAAATTGTGGGCGGCGGACAAGAGCGAAATCTGCGAAGCGGAACTGAAAATGTACCAAGTGTAATTGGTTTTGCGAAAGCTATTCAATTGGCGAAAAAGCATCGCAAAAAGAAAATGAACGCCTTCGAAAATTAAAGGAATTATTCAAAAAAACTTTAAGCGAAAAACTTTTTCTAATGAAGAAATGATTTTTCTTGGAAATCCAAAAACAGCTTGCAAGCCACATTTCAGTATCTTTTCCTGGAATTGACGCCGAGCGGATGGTTTTCGCACTCGAAACGCAAGGGGTTTTAGTGGCAACAGGTTCAGCTTGTGCGGCAAATAAAGGTACGCGTTCACACACTTTAACTGCAATGGGATTGAGCGATTCTGAGGGCTGATGGAAGCTTGCGAATTTCGCTAGGAAAACTTTCGAATGAAGAGAACATAAAGCGTGCAGCTGAAATAATTTCGAAAACTGTGCGAGCTGAATTTAAGAGGATTCAAAAATAAATGATAAAATTTATTGCCTGGATTTTTAGCTTTTATGGGTTTAGTTGTGATCTTTATTATTAGCACAACTTTAATTATTAGTGATAAAAAAATCGGCTCGTCGAAATTTGCCCAAACTACAAAAAAAGGTGAATGTTCTCAAAAAAATTGATGCGGTTATAGCAATTTCTGGCGGAAATACTGCTTTAAGAACTCGTGAAGCGATTGAAATTTTTAAATCGGTTGAAGCTAAAAAGTTGATTTTTTCAGGTGCAAATTCTAATCCTAAAGTTTTAAGCGATGCGCCCAAATGGCTAATTTAGCCCGAAAACAAGGAATTTTAGAAGAAGAAATTTTACTCGAAGAAAAGGCTCAAAACACTCACCAAAATGCACAATTTACTGCAAAAATAATTAAGCAGAATGGATATAAGCGCGTAACTCTAACCACCTCAAAATATCATCAAACTCGAGCAAGACTCGAATTCGAAAAAAAGCTTTAGAAGGTTCAGGTGTAGAGGTGATTTCGGCACCAGTTTTGAATGATCCAGATTGGAATCGATTTTGGTGGACAAATTCACGCGGTTGGTATCTCTCGATGAGCGAGCTTTTTGGAATTTTTAGATTTTATATAGGAGAATAAAATGGATAATTCAAAAATTAAAGTACATGTTGGAATGAGCGGCGGCGTAGACTCATCTTTAACCGCAGCGCTTTTTAAAAAGAGCAAGGATATAACGTTGTGGGCGTTTATATGAAAAACTGGACGCAAGATTTGCCAGGAATGAAATGCCCTTGGGCAGAAGATTTGGCCGACGCAAAAAGAGTCGCGGTTCAACTGGGCATTGATTTTAAAGTTTTTGATTTCGAAAAACACTACCGCGAAAAAGTTGTACAATATATGCTTGATGAATACGAAATTGGCCGCACGCCAAACCCCGATATCATGTGTAATCAAGAAGTAAAATTTAAGCTTTTCTTAGAGGCCGCACTTGAAGATGGAGCCGATCTAATTGCAACAGGCCATTACGCTGGTGTTCGGAATGCTTTTACTGAAAATTCTGACGAAAATTTCAATCTTTCGAAAAACGGAAAAGGCGAGCTACTTCGCGCAAAAGATGAAAATAAAGACCAAACTTATTTTTTGTATCGTGTGCGAGGTGAGGCTTTGGGGCGAACTTTGTTTCCACTTGGTAAATTTACTAAACCTGAAGTGCGCGAGATGGCGAAAGAGCGCGGGCTTTTTACTGCTCGAAAAAAAGATTCACAAGGAATTTGCTTTGTTGGAAAAATTGGAATTCGTGACTTTTTAAAACAATTCATCCCTGAACAAAAACCAGGAAAAATCATTAACAAAAATACAGGCGAAGTTCTCGGTTGGCATGACGGTGCGATTTTTTTACACTTTAGGTCAGCGCCACGGATTAAATATTGGCGGCGGACTGCCATTTTATGTTTGTGGTAAAAATATGGGAACTAACGAAGTTTTCGTAACAACCGATATTAATAACGGCGAACTTTGGTCTAATAAAATCGAAGTTTCAGCACTTCACTGGATCAACCAAGAAGTTGAAAATGGGGCAGAAATTCAAGTTCGAATCCGCCATCGTGCGCCACTCGTGAATGCAAAAAAATATTTTTTTCGAAAGTGATAATTTGGCGAAAATTGAATTGCAAGATGAACAACGCGCAATTACTAGCGGCCAAAGTGTTGTATTTTTATTCTGGTGAAGTTTGTTTGGGTGGCGGAATCGTCATTTAACATTGACATCTTTATATTTTTTTATGGTAGAATACTACAAGCTAAACTTAAATTTTTATAGTTTAAGTTTAAGTATTTTCCAAAGAGGTAAAAATATGTCAATTCTAAATTGGTTTAAATCGGCTCTCGTTATATATAAAAGCAAATCAAAAGCTCTATCGCGAGAATTACTTCTCAGAAGAATTTTTGATGGATGCGCTTCTGGGTGTAGGTTTTTCAATCAGTTGAAGTTTTAGCACCAACTGAAGAAGGAGCGATAAATTTAGGAGCGAAAACTTTTTGATGAACAGGGGAAATTCATTCATAATCTCAGTTCATCATCTAGGCAATGAGTTAAAATTCTCAGTGCGGCCTAATACGCAGGTTCCTAAAAATGCAAACTATATTTTTTTGTAAAAAGATGTTTTATCTGCCGAAATATATCGAAAGCGAAGTATCTGAAGGCCTAGTTTTTGGCAATGAAACTCAGACAAGCCTCCTGCGAGAGTGCAAGCGTAAGGTTAACTCATTTTTCGATGAACTCGAAAATGAGTTCAAACGTCGTGGAAAAAGATTCGCAAAATAATTATTAACCCGGCAAAAAGCTGGGTTTTTCTTATTTTTCACTCTTTAAGTATATAATTAAAATCTAGTTCTTTTTCACGGAGGTTTTATAATACGATGGCGGATTTAGTTTTTACAAAAGAAAACATAGAAAAAGCTACTATTGGAGGCTGGATTTTTCGGATATTGAAAGTACACCATTTGTATCTTTCGAGGAGCCAAATGCTTTTTCGAACAGAAGCTTTTCTATATAAAAATCTTCACGAGAAATCTATATTCTAATCGAATGTTTAGGGTGATGAGCTTGCGATCTATATGCGAAACAATATTAATTTAAAAATCTTAAAAAAACCGGCGCTATACCATCTTGACAATTGAAAATGGCAAGATAGATGAGCGGAATGATTTTTGAGTTAAATAATTTCAAATCAAAAAGCATATTCCATGAAGCAAACAGAAAACTTACTAATTTTTATTAGTAATCTTAAAAATAACCCTCCAGTAATTTTTCTCCCGAGTTTTGCTCGGGTTTTTATTTTAGAAAAATCTTAAAATAACCACAGATGATATTCTCTGCTTATAATATTCTTTAATTATATAAAGCGATCTATTAGCCTAAAACGCTTGCATTTCGTTTAAAAATCTGCTAAAATGTTTAGTGAGTTTCTCTTTCTGGTGAATAAACCCTGTGTGTTGGTGATTTCAGCTAGAAAGGTAAAAGACATTTTTTTCGAAAAATGCTGTTTCGAAAAAAATATGAGGCGCTTTTTGAAAACTTTATCAACTTTCGAAAAAAAGTGAAAATATTAAAATAATTTAAGGGAGAATTGATGCCAACTATCAATCAATTAGTGCGAAAACCTCGAAAAACTGCTGCGAAAAAATCAAAATCGCCAGCACTTGGTCGAATTCATAATGCACTAAAAACTAAATATTATGCACAAAATGCACCGCTAAAACGTGGAGTTTGTGTTAAAGTTACAACAAAAACACCTAAAAAGCCTAACTCAGCTCTTCGAAAAGTTGCTCGTGTTCGCTTAACAAATGGCCACGAAGTTTGGGCTTATATTGGTGGTGAAGGCCACAACCTTCAAGAACACGCCGTAGTTTTGGTTCGTGGTGGACGCGTGCCTGACCTTCCAGGTGTGCGATATCATATCGTTCGTGGTGCGCTTGACCTTCAAGGTGTTGCAGATCGTAAACAAGGCCGTTCAAAATACGGTGCGAAGAAGGAGAAATAAAGATGCCACGAAAAGTTACTAAAAAACTACAACGAGAATTAAAGCCAGATCGAAAATATCAATCAATTTTAGTTCAACGTTTAATTAACAAATCTATGCTTGACGGCAAGAAACTTACTGCCGAAAAAGCTGTTTATAAAGCTCTTGAGACTGCAGCAAAAAAACTTGATAGCGAAAACCCTCTTGAAGTTTTTGAAAAAGCACTAAAAAATATTTCACCAGCTTTTGAAGTCAAGTCTCGACGTGTTGGTGGTGCAAACTATCAAATTCCATTCCCAGTTCAAGGACACCGACAACTCCACTTTGCGTTTAGCTGGTTGGTTCAATCAGCGCGAGCACGAAGCGGAATGCCTTATAGTCAACGCTTAGCACTTGAAATTGTTGATGCTTACAATGAAACTGGTGCAGCTTTCAAAAAGAAAGAAGATACTCATAAAATGGCAGAAGCCAACCGAGCTTTTGCACACTTTGCACGAGGCTAATCTAAATAAAATCACTCTTTTTCAAAAGGGTGATTTTTTTATTTCTATAAAAAAATACATAAGCTACTTGGAATTTTCGAAAATATGTGGTAAAATCGTATGGAAAGGGAAAAATGGATAGAACGAGAAGTGCATATAGACGACTTGGTCGAATACACAAAATTTATCACGGAGGAAGAATTTCGAAAGATCGTCTTGTTGGTTTAATTGATGGCGCCACCGCGATTATTATTACGCTTATGGTACTTGAAATTCAATTACCAAAATCAGTTAGAGATTTAGCTCAGCTGGAAAGTTTTTGGATTTGCGATTTTGATTTACTTTGCAAGTTTTGTGATCGTTGGAATCCAGTGGAATCGTCATCATCACATTTTTAGATAGAGTTGAAAAAGGTTACGAATAGCTTTATCTGGAAAAAAATATGATTTATGTTTTTCTTTTTGTCGCTTATTCCACTATTTATGCGTTGGGTACTCTCCTCGCCAACAGAGGTTTTTACCTGCTTTCTGTTATGCAATGGTTTACCTTTTTACAGATTTAGGCATGCGATGGATCACTGCAAGTGCATTAGGTGAAAATACAGGGTTCTTTCACGGCGAAAATCGTAAAGCTCAAAGAAATTACCATTTAATTCGCACAGGAATGATGATTTTATGGATTGCGGTTATTGCGTTGATATCGATTTTTTTCTGCCGCAGGTTGAAATTTTCTTTTTGATTATTTTGCCAGTGGTAATTTCGCTATTTACAGTTTTTTTGAAGATGAAAAAGGAGGAATTAGAAAATGGTAAATAACATGATTGGTGGAATGCTTCTAATGGGAGTCTTCCTAATGATTTTTAGGAATTGCGCAGATCGCATTTTTTTGTCTGGGCTATTGTTGAAATTATTCTTTTCAATAAAAAGTTAAAGAACAAACTTTAAAAATTGGTGACGTTAAACGAGCTTCAATGGCACTGCCACTCGGCTTAAATATACTGGGATTAATTTTATTCTTCGTAATAGTTAAGCCAGCTATTAAAAATGACCCTGTCGCAAATAAAAAAATCAAATCTTTTTTTGCTGGTTATCGTATATAATTTTTACCGTATTATCCGTTATAATTTACAGTTTAGCAACAATAAATACATTAAATACAGTAAAAAAATATAACTAATGAGACTAAGCCTTATAAAACAACAGACTTAGCAGAAGATAACGAACTGCTTGATAAGGATAAGATTAAAGAACGAACCAGAAAAGCTAAAAATGCAGGTAAGTTCATACCTGAGGAAGGCGTTTTTGCAATTAAAGCAAAAGGATGCGATAATTTTACAAAACAAAATAATAGCGATAATTCAGTTGGTTATATTTGTACATCGCCAGACTCCACAAATAATACAATAACCAACTACATCATTGGTTATACGGATGCAGATGAAAATTATGAAGATACTCAAAAACTCAGCAATGAGGAATTAATCCACTCTGCAATCAATGGTGTCGGCGGTAATTTTTCAAAGTATGTTTCAGAAGAAGATTTCAAGGTAATTGATTTCAAAGGAGCTCGAGCAGTTGAAGGAAATATCTTAAACGACAGTCAATATATAATAAAAATATTAGCCCTACCTGCTAAAAAAAGATAAATCTGGTAAGACTAGAACATTCTTTATCGCAATAGTTTCAAATACTGGCGGATATTTTTTTGATAATAATTTTTGCAATTTCGCCAATTCTTTTTGAAAGATTGTAATTTAACCCAATAAAATAACCCCTTCTCCTGAGGGTTATTTTATTATTTTCACTGAAAAAAATAAGATTTTTTGCGCCAGAATATAGCTTTTCACTAATTAAAATTAAATTTTTCTGCTTTAAAATTTTTCAATCTCTTTGGGTTGCGATAGAACTAATATTCCACCAGATCTTAACCTTTTCGAAAGCCTTTTTGATAGATGGAAATTGAGGGTCGTAGTATGGCGGATCGGCAAAAATTATATCAAAAGTTGGAATTTCTAAAAATTTCACCAATTTCAAATTGAGATTGGCTCGACCCAATCCAGCCCGAAATACTACTTCGAATTATTTTAGCTTCGCCAGCATTTTCATTCTTCTCAATAATTTTTAAATTTTTCGGCTAATATTTTTTTGTGCTAATCTATTTTTTTCAATGAAAACTACTTTTTTTAGCACCACGAGAAATCGCTTCAAGACCTAAAGATCCAGTCCCAGCGAAAGCATCAAGAACTTCAGCATTTGGAATTTCCGCCTGAATCGTATTAAAAATTGCGTTTCTTGCTCGTTCGCTCATTGGGTGAGTTTGGCGAGAATTCGGAGCTGTGATTTTATGATTTTTTTAAAAATCCCTGAGATTAACCGAATGTTCATTTTTATCCTCAGATTTATTTTTACATTTTCGAAAGTCTTCTTCAAAGAGCTCGACGGATACCTTCAAACCATCCGAGTGCCACAATTTTTGAGATTTCAGGCAAAAGATCATGTTTAGTTTCTCGCGCCAAAGCAGTTGTCCAGCCTTTCTCTAAGTATCTTTCGTAATATTTTTGGTCGGCGACCCACTTAATTTTTCTTCAAAAAAATTTGCATAAATTCACCCTTTAAAACTCGCAAAAATTTCTTCATCTGTTGGGTTCTTTATAATTTTTCTTTGCAGCAACTGAAGTTATCATTGTAGCGACACCCATTTCATAAAAGCATATGTGAGCTCATTACACCTTTTTGGCCCAATATATTCCCAGTTCTTCATAATCCGCTCGCGCCAATTTTTCTCCAGAAAGAAACATCTTTTTAATCAACTTATCGCGTTCTTCAGGTTTTTCCAGAAATTTCAATAATTTTATCAGTCATTGGGAACTGATGAGCTGGCGTTAAAGCATCAGTTATTGCATGCGCCATCCAACCAGCTTCAAAAACTTGCTCGTACAAAATTTTCTTCGCTTAAGGCTTTCGAAATATTAAAAAGATGATTTTTCAACGTAGCTTCGAATTGGCGCTAAATCACCATAAGGCTCAACAAAATGCCAAGGTTCATCTTTTCCTGGTGATTTTGTTTTTAATCCCATCAGGACCACCATCCCCCTCAAAAACTAAAATTTCATCAATTTTAGGGAAGTGAATTTTTTGAAAATTTTTGGATTTTTTTGAAATAATTTCTCGCAAAATTAAGCGAGCTGCACGATCAATTTTTTGATGCGTTCCAGCAATTTTGTCTGCTTTTTGAAAAAGGAGTTGCTCTTGAATACATATAAACTATTTTACCATTCTTCGTAATAAAAAAATCAAAAGTTGAAATTTAATTGTGCTTTGTGTTAAAATGGAACAAATGAGTAAAATTGCGAAATATCTAAATGGACACATTATTGGCGAAGTTTCGGCGCACGAAACTCGATTGAAGCAGTTTTTCAACCGACCGAAGTTTTTCTTAAAAATTCAACCGGAATTAGTGGTTTACCCGCGTTTTTAGTGAAGATATTCAAAAAAATTATGCGGTTTTCTTGGCAGTTAGCTGAAAAAGGTCATATTTTTCGGCGTTACGGCGAGAGGCTACGGCGGAAGCACCGATGGCTCTTCAATTGGAAGAGGAATTATATTAGATATTTCACGACATCTTGATAAAGTTAACGAGCTTGATTTGCGAGCCAAAACCGTTCAGGTTCAAGCTGGGGCAAATTTCCAAAAAAATTAAATCTTGCAATTGCGTCACAAGCTATGGAAATTCCACAAAAGTCCAGCCGGCGAAAGACTTACAGTTGGTGGAGCAATCGCAATGAATTTGCCGAGTGAAAAAGTTTAATTATGGTGACTTAGTAAATTCTGTTAGCGAAGCAGAAGTTATCTTAAGTAATGGCGATATTATTAACATTGGAAAAATTTCCCGCAAGGAATTAAGCGAAAAAATCGCACTTTCTAATTTTGAAGGAGAGATTTATCGCAAAATTGATACTTTGATTGAAGATAATTACAGTTTAATTCAGCAAATCGATAGCGATTCTAGCTTCGGCTATTCTGGAATTGCAAATGTAAAAAGTGAAGATGGAACGTTCAATTTGATTCCGTTGTTTTTTGGTTCGCTCGGAACTCTAGGAATTATCACCGAGGCAAAAATTCAAACAAATTACATAATTAATGAGACCAATTTTATGGTTGTAAGTTTTTCAAATCGAGATGATGCGCGTGATTTTAACGATGAAATCACTAAATTCACACCAGATATTGTTGAATTATTTGATGGCAAGATGTTTGAAGCTGCAGTTGCTTCTGGTAAAAAATACCAATTTTATCTTGACAGGAATTCACAAAATTTAGCCACGAAATTAGTTTTAGTTGTTGGAATTTCAGATAAAAGTGCGAAGAAAAATTACATCAAAAATACATAAAAATTGAAAAAAATTGCCAAGAAATTTGAAGGTGCAACCGTTTGGATTCCAGAAGACGATGAACGTTCAAAAGCTGAACTTGAAGCAATTCGTGATGTTCGTGAAATTTTGCGAGCAAGGAGCGGCGTAATCAAGCAAGAAATTTACCCAATTCAAGGTGTTTATGTGCCAATGGAGCGTTTCGAAACTTTCTATCTAGGGCTTCAAAAACTTGCCTTACAACACAGTATTCCCGCACCAATTCAAGGTTCAGCGCTAACCTCTATTTTTTTGAAATTCTAGCTGAATTCGACTTTTTCGAAAAATTAGCGACCGTCAAAAAAATCACTAAAATTCATCGCCGACCTTGGTGCTTTACTTGCGAAAAGTTGATGGTGAATTTGCGTATGGTGCGGGTGAAGGGCGAATTTATGGTCATTTTGTTGCAAGAAATATCAGTGAAGAAATTGAAGAATTATATTCGCAAATTAAAGACATTTTCGACCCAATGCATATTTTTGAACCCTGGTATAAAAGGTCGCCCAGACACTAAAAGAATTAGTGAAATCGGTTCGAAATGGAAAAATAAACCAAATTTCGAAACTGGCGAAAGGTTTAACCGTTCAAAACGATACCCGAAATGTGATTGATAAATACAAGGGTATATCGGTTGAAGAAATTAAAAAGACCTTGAAACTTCACGCCACGATTTTTCATATTGCTGTTGAGAACTTTCAGCACGATTTTAATATTGGCACAATCGCTAGAAACGCCAATGCTTTTTAATGCTGCAGGAATTCATATTGTTGGCAAAAACATTGGAATCGGCGCGGCGCAATGAAGACCGAGGCTTATATGAATGTTTTTCATCATAAAACCGTGCAAGATTTCATAGATTGGGTAAAAGAGAACAAATCTAAAAATTATTGCAATCGACAACCAGAAAGGTGCAAAAGAATCTAAACAATGCACAACTTTCAAAAAGGCTCTATTTTTCGTTTTTCGGAAATGAGAGCGATGGTCTTTCAGAAGAAATGATCAAGGCCTGCGAAGAGATGATCGCAATTGAACAATTCGGCTCAACAAGAAGTGTTAATGTTGGGGTGGCTAGCGGCATTTTGATGTATGAATTTGTGCGGCGAAATTATTTGACAAAATAATTATTCATTAGATAAAAAAATAGTTTGTTTTTATATCTTTTTTTAATTTTTATAAATGAGGACTGCATATTTATAAACTATTGAGCATTTATTAGTACTCTTTTTGCATAAAAAAATATGGTGTGTTATAATTATATAGATATGAAGACAAAGTTAAAAGAATATTTCAGATGTAAAAGTTGAGCTCACAATTTCTCTTGGAGCTGAGGAATTAAAAGCTGCTGAGCAAGTTGCACTAACAAAGCTCGCTAAAGAAGTTAAAATTGAAGGCTTTCGAAAAGGAAAAAGCACCACTCGAAATGGTTGCTGCGCAAGTTGACCCAATTTTACTCAATCAGGAAACGCTTGAAAATGCGCTTTCAAAATCTGTTGCTGAAGCATTTCTAAAAGAAAAAGTTCAAGCAATTAATCGACCAGAAGTTGATGTCAAAAATTTATTCCTGGAACTGAGCTAGAATTTACCGCAACTACCGAAATTATGCCAAAAAGTTGAACTTGGCGACTATAAAAAAATTAGGGAGTAAAAAGAGGCTACAAAAGTTTCAAAAAAAGAAGTTAAAAGAAACAATCGATCGAATTTTTGAAGAATTTTTGCCGAAAAAGAAAAAAAGTTGAGCGTGAGGCAAAAAAATGGCGATGAAGTCATCATTGACTTTTTTTAGGCAAAAAGATGGTGTTGCTTTTTGATGGTGGAAAAAGCTGAAAAAAATTTCCACTTGAACTTGGTTCAAAATCTTTCATTCCTGGGTTTGAAGAAGGTTTGATTGGCAAAAAAAGCTGGCGATGAACTTTCACTTGATTTAGAATTTCCAAAAGACTACCACGCAAAAGATTTGGCTGGTGCAAAAGTTATTTTTGAGTAAAAATTCACGAAGTTCGAGAAAATGTTGAGCCAGAAATCAACGAAGAATTCCTTTCGAAATTAGGTGATTTCAAAACTAAAGAAGAATTCGAAAAACAGATTGAAGAAGATTTAAAAACCCAAAAAAACAAGCCGAAGCAGATGAAAAAAATTCAAAGATGAACTTGTTAAAAAAATTGGCAGAAGTTTCGAAAGTTCCCGTACCAGAGATCTTGCTCGAAGATCAAAAAGCGCAGCATAGAAATGGATATGCAACAAAATTTGATGTATTCTGGGCTTTCACTTGAAGACTATCTTGAACGAATGGGCAAAACTCATGAAGAATGGCTTGAAAAAAAGATGTTAAAGAAGCAGCTGAAATGCGCGTAAAAATCTGGATTAGCTTTAGCAGAGCTTTCGAAAGTTGAAAAAGTTAAGTCAGACACTAAAAGAGCTTGACGACCGAATTACACAACAAAGAACAATACGGAAATAGCAAAGAGGTCCAAAAACAGCTTTCATCTGATGATGTTCGCAGAAACTTAGCAAATCAGATTTTGACCGAAAAACAATTGATTTATTGGTAAAATTTAATTCATAGTTTTAAAAATTTTTATAAAAAAACAGGCTCGGAAGGGCTTGTTTTTTTGCTTATGCTTTTATTTTATAATAGTTATAACTAGCACATTTGGAGGTGGTTTTATGATTTCTTTAGAAGAAACTGCAAAGGATACAACGCTTGATTCAAAAAACTTGACACTTGTTCATAAGCAAATCATTTTGTCAATTCGAGCGATTGATTGGGAAGGTTTATTTTTCTTATACTCTGCGAGATAGTTTTACGGCTAAAAATTTAGAGCTTGATTATTCGGGATTGTTAATTCCTGAAAGGGGGATTTCTCCCGATAGACCATCGGTTTCTTTTAGTTTTTTAATTAATGACAATAATCCTGAAATAACAGAATGCTCAAAATTAGAAATCCGCAAGATTATTGAAAAGATCCTTCATGATTGTCTGGGTCATAACCCTTTTAAGCCTCTTAAAGAAATTGAAATTGGTGAAAGGTATAAGCATTATAAAGGTGGGGAATACGAAATTTTAAGTATTTCTCACCACACAGAACAGGATGAAGAACTCGTAAATTACTGCGAAGTTGGTAATAGTAAAATCTGGTCGCGAGCCAAAAGAGATATTTATGGACGGCAGATTTCAACCGATAGATTTTTAGCTCGCATCGCGAGCTTTTTTTCGTTTTCTAAATATTGTTTTTTTATTAAACTCATGCTTTAATTTATGTAAAATTACGAGAAAGGAATTTATGAAATTTTTTTCGAAAAAAAGAGATTTATCAATTTTACATATTATTTTAACTATTATTCTTCTTATTGGGCTAGTCGTGAATAGTATCATTCTTGGGATTTTTTTATAGTGATTATCTTAAAAAAATTTTGATGGACAGCAAAAAAATTGAAAAATTATCAAGATAGAATCGAATCACTCGAGAAAAAAAGCTCAATCTTAAGTATTCACCAAACGAAAACGGAGAATATTCACATAAATCGCAAAAGCGAACTCTAAACAAGGTTCGCTTTTTTTATGATAAAATGGAAGAATGAACGACTTTCAAAAGATTTTTCGAAAAAAATTATAAAATGTTAAACGCTGAGCAGAAAGAGGCGGTCGATACAATCGATGGACCAGTCTTGGTGATTGCCGGGCCGGGGACAGGGAAAACTCAATTGCTCTCGACACGAATTGCCAATATTTTACAAAAAAACCGACACAGCGCCAGAGAATATCCTTGCAATGACCTTTACTGAAGCTGGAGCTTCGAATATGCGCGAGCGACTTTCACGTTTTATCGGTACGGATTCTTTTAAAGTTGGAATTTTTCACTTATCACGGTTTTCGCAAATGAAATTATTCAAAACTATCGCTGAATATTTTACAGATAAAAAAATCTTAACGAAGCCGCCGATGAATTAGTTACAAAAGAAATTATAACAAAAATATCAAACGAATTGCCAAGTTCTTCAAAACTCAAAAAAATCTCTATTTCAAACATCGCCTCCACGATAAAAAGAAATGAAAAAAATGCTTATATTTCGCCAGATGATTTGCGAAAAGTTGCGAAGGCAAATATTTCTGAGCAAGAAATTTTTTTAACAAGAGTATTAAAGGGTTACGCGTTAACGGGCGAACTTTTGCGCAGGTTCAGCCGTTCTATTCAGCAATTTGCGATAATTTAAAAAAATTCAATCTCAAAAGATTTAAACGATACAAAGTTTAAAAAGTAATCTGTATTTTTTTATTTCGAAAAAAATTGAATGAAGCCTATCTTGAGGCAGAAGAAACTGGAAAAATCAAAACCGTTAACAGATTGGAAGAATACTTTTCCTTAATTTAAAAGATTTCGAAGATAATTTTCAAATCAGCGACACTTATGCGAATAAAAAAACTACTTGAATTTGCTGATTTTTTTATGAAAAAAATTCAATAATGAAATGAAAAATCGTGGACTTTATGATTTTAATGATATGATTTTTGGAAGTTATCGAAACACTTGAAAAATAACGATGATTTTTCGATTCACGCTTCAAGAAAAAAATATCAATATTTGCTATTAGATGAGTATCAAGACACTAATGATTCGCAGGCGAAAAATTATTGAACTGCTCACAAATAATCCTGTTATGGAGGGTAAGCCAAATGTCTTGGCGGTGGGCGATGACGACCAAGCAATCATGGCTTTTTCAAAGGTGCAAGTAAGTCGAACATGATTGATTTTTACAATCGTTTTGGCGAAAACACAAAAGTCATCAACTTAACTAAAATTACCGCTCGCACGGCGATATTTTTAACTGCTTCAAAAAAATGTTGCAAAATACGATTTCAGGGCGACTAACTAAAAACTTGCCAATTAAAATTGAGAAAGATATTTCAGCGGATGGGAACTTCATCGACCGAAAAATTCAGCTTGAACGAACAAATTTTTGAAAGTCAAATCGCAGAATTTTCTTGGGTTGCAGAAAAAAATTTCAAATTTAATTCAAAACGGAGTTGCACCAAAAAGAAATTGCAGTAATCGCGCCAAAAGCACAAGATTCTGCAAGCTTTTTGTGCCGTATTTAAAAAAACCAAAATGTACCAATTTATTATGAGAAACGTGAAAATATTCTAAAAAATGAAATAATTTCGCAACTAATTAAGATTTCGAAGCTAATTTTGGCAATTCGCGATAAAGACGAAGACAGAAATGGCGAATCTTTTTCCCTGAAGTTTTGAGTTTTGATTTTTGGCAAATTCCAGCAGTTGAAATCTGGAAAATGAGCTGGGCAGCCAAAGACAATCGTGATTTTTGGATTGAAGCTATATTGAAAAAGCGAAGTTGAACAAATTCGAAATTTGGGTGAAAATTTTTAGTTACGCTAGCCGAATTTTTCACACGAGAAGACTTTCGAAGAGCTTTTTGATTATATTTTGGGCTCAAGGGAAATTCGCGAAGGCTTAAAATCACCAATTCGAGATTTTTATTTCGCAAAAAAATCTGACGAAGAATTTTTATGATAAAAATCTTAAACTTAACTATTCTGCGAGATAAACTGCGAGATTTTTTTCGAATGAAGAAAATAATAAACTTGATATTCTAATAAATTATGTTGAATTATGTGAAGAATTTGAAATTCAAATTTTTGAGTACAAATCCGCACAATACAAAGCGAAAATGCAGTTCAAGTTATGACGCCCTTCGTGGCAAAAAAGGCTTAGAATTTGAATATACTTTTCTAATTTCACTAAATCAAGATAGCTGGAATTCTGCGAAAAAAGGTGGCGGGGGCGAAAATATCACTATGCCCGCAAACCTTAAATTTACAAGTATCGAAGATGAGGGTGAAGACACACGCAAACGCTTGATGTTTGTGGCAATGACACGCGCCAAAACTCAACTTTATCTTACAAACCACAACAGTGATTTAACTGGAAAAACTAAAAAAACACTGTCATTTTTAGATGAGCGAGAAGAAGACGGAGTTTTAAAATCAAAAATTCTACCTGAAAAATGGCAGAAGTTTTCAAAAATCCAAAAGAGAATCGCTTGAAGCTGATGAAATTGAAAACAAACTGGCATGAATTTTATACCATCAAAAAAATGAAAAATGCGAAAGCTTCTGAAGCCAAGAGTTAAAAAAACTATAAATTAAGCCCAACAGATTTAAACTCCTATACAAGCCTCCAATATAAAGGTCCGCAATCCTTTTTCGAAAAACAAAAATTTTTATGTTTTCCCGGAGCTTATGGTCCAGCTCTAACGCTTGGAAATATTGTTCATGAAGGCTTTAATTATATTCAAGATGAAATTAATTCTGGCAACACACCAAATATTGATAACATTAAAAAAATATGCTATTGAAAGATTTTTCGAAATACCCGCTCTCAGAAAAAAAGACAAAGAAGAAATTTTTAGAAAAGATTTAATCAAATTTTTTTGAAAACTTTTTTTCGAGAATAATTTAGGACGAGTTTAAACCTGGAAATATAGCTGAAAAACTTTTAGCAGTGTTGGCGTAACGATTGGAAATGCGGTTCTAACTGGAAAAGATTGACCTAATTCGAATGAGACAGCGAAAATAAAAATCACAGTCGTTGATTATAAGACCGGTTCAATTCCTTTTAATACCAAAACTAATAAATTCGATACAAATTCAACAAAAATTCATGAATATACACAGCAGCTATATTTTTTTATAAAAATTTTGATCGAAAAATGCACCAGAATTTTTCAGGCTACACGGTTGAAAAAGGGAATTTTTGGAGTTCATTGAGCCAGATAAACGTACTGAAAAACTTATAATTTTGAAGTGATCTTTAAACCTGAAGAAGAGGAACGGCTAAAAACTCTAATTCAAGCTGTTTGGGTAAAAATTAAATCATTTGATTTTTAAACTAGATGAAGAAAAAAATATTCGAAAGATGTAAAAAGGAACGCAAGCTTTTTGAGGCGGATTTAATCGCGGGTTTTAAGGAATCGAATAACTAATGAATAAAGATTTTTGAAAAAAAGATTATCTTTTTAACCCGTGTCGATTTTGATAGAAATCAAAAACCACGTTGGAGGTTGGCAGGTTTGGATTCTGGTGAGATTTTAAGCTTCTCGCCAGAATTTTGAAGAACCGATTTCGATAGAAATTAACCTTTCAAAAACGATTTTTGTATTGGTTGGCATAGTTTGAAAACGGGTGAGGATTTTGTCTGTCCAGAAAATTATGAACTTGACAAAAAAATATGAACAATGTCAAAATTGCCAAAAGAGAACCGGCTTTAATCCAGCATTCTACAATGTAAAAGATGGGGAAATTTCAAAAACAACAGATTGAGCGAAATTTGCAGCCACATTTTGTTTATTTAGCATATTTTTCAAATGAAACTATCAAGGTTGGAATTAGTTTTTGCAGGGGAGAGGAATTACAAGATTGCTCGAACAGGGAGCAAGAGCTGCGTTGATTTTAGGCGAATTTTTCGAGTGCAAATATTGCTCGAAGTTATGAGAGAAAATATCCAAAATGACAGATTTTTGCGAAAATGTCAAGTCAAACGTAAAATTAAAATTACTTGAACAAGATTTTGTTTTTTTCGAAAGCAGAAAAAAAGCACTTCTTGATGCTCGCAAAAAAATAGAAACCGCTCAAAAAGTAGTTTTCGAAAAGCAAGATCCAATAGATTTGAATAAATTTTATTCAAAAAATGGTAAAATTCAAGCGGAGAAATGCTTGAAATACAAAATTGTCCTCAAAATCAAAACGATAAAACTTTTGATTTTTTTCAGGGTATTTTAAAAAGCTCAAGTTGGCTATATTTTACTTGCTGAACAACAAGGTGAAATTATTTCAATACCACTTAAAAAATTTACGGGTCGAAAAATTCGAATTTCACCAAAAATTATTGAACTTAATTTACCAGAACGACAGGCTAGTTTATTTGATTTTTAAGTAAAAAACTGATAAAATAGAACTAATGAGTAAAGCATTATATCGCAAAATATCGGAGTAAGAAATTAAGTGAAGTTGTGGGTCAAAAACACATCACAACAGTGCTTGAAAATGCTTTAAAACAAGGGAAAATTGCCCATGCTTACCTTTTTACTGGCCCACGTGGTGTTGGCAAAACTTCTATTGCGCGAATCTTAGCCCACGAAATTAATAATCTGCCGTATTCTGAAGAAGATAATCATCCAGATATTATTGAAATTGATGCCGCTAGCAACAACGGAGTAGACGACATCCGCCAGCTTCGAGACAATGTGCAAGTTGCGCCGTTTTCAGCCAAATATCGTGTTTACATTATAGATGAAGTTCATATGCTTTCGAAGGCTGCTTTTTAATGCGCTTCTCAAAACTCTTGAAGAACCACCAGAACACGCCGTTTTTATTCTTGCCACAACTGATGCTCACAAATTGCCAGCAACAATTATTAGTCGAACTCAGCGGTTTGTTTTTCGATTTATTTCAAAAGAAGACGTTTGCGCCCATTTGGAATTTATTGCAAAAATGAAAAAAATTAACATTTCGAAAGAAGCAATTGAAATTATTGCCGAACGTGGCGAAGGGAGTTTTCGCGACAGCATTTCACTACTTGACCAAATTTCAAGCATTACATGAAGAAATTACAGCAAATCTACTCGAAGAAGCCCTTGGATTGGCGCCAAAAAAATGCAAATTAATGCTTTAATTTCAGCTTTCGAAAACCAAAATTCAAAACGAAATTTTGCAAATCGTGCGAGATGTTCGCAATTCTGGCGTAGATTTAAAAAAATTTTGCTAGCCAGCTTTTTAAGTTTTATCACTGAAAATGTTGGCGAAAAAAACCATATCTTTCGCAATTTTTAATGCCACTGACACGAGCGGAAAAATCAAACTTTATTGAAATGGAGCTGCTTTCGATTTTTTTATTCAGCCAAGTTTTTACGCCGCATTTTTCAATAAATCAAAAATATTTTTACCACAAGTTCAACAAAAACAATTTTAAAAGCCAAAAAGTTGAAAATCAAAAAAACAGCAAAAAAATTCAAAAAAAGTGAATCAGAAAAATCAGCCAAACCTGCAAAAAGAAACTTTCGAAAAATTCGCAAAAAAATGAGGATCTTGAAGATAAGATAGAAATTCCGCAAAAAAATAAAGAAAATAAATCTTTAAAAAGTGAAATTCCAGAAAGTTTGAATGAAATTCCACTAAAAATGAAAATAAAAATCAAGATCTGGGAGAGAAGAAAAGAATTTAAATGGGCAGACTTCTGGGGCGCGATTAATGAGGGTGACAAGGAGTTCAAACAATTCTAAAACAATCTGGCCATATTTTTCGAAAAATGGTAAAAATTAAAATTTATACAGGCAGACCTTTTAACCAAAAACAGCTCGAAAAAGCAAAAAGCCCAATCTTCAATGGGAAAAAGCTTTAAAGAAAATTGGCGCAGATGGCTGGGTGATTGAAGTTTTCGGAACGGCAAAACCCGCAAAGCGACCCGGCGATTGCGAGCGTTCAGGATTTAATGGGGAGGGTGGAGAAATGGTAAAAATTGATGAGTAGCGAGAAAAGCGGCGGTAAAAATTCCGCCACAGAATTTAGATGCCGAGATGAGTTTAATTGGCGCTATTTTTGATTGACGAGGAAGTTTTAATTGACATTGTAGAGATTGTGAAAGCTGTAGATTTTTTTATAACAAACGCCACGCCACAATTTTTGCGTCGATTATTCGACTTTATGAACATCACCAGCCAGTTGACCTTCTAACACTTACAAACGAACTAAAAAAACGAGAAGAACTCGACGCAGTTGGTGGCTCAAGCTATTTAGCAGAATTGACAAAACTATGTTCCAACAGCTTCACATGCAGCAAGTTATGCTGAAATTGTTGCTCAAGCAGCAGTTCGAAGACGACTAATCAAGGCTGGCGGCGATATTACTGAATTAGCTTTTAATGAAGAATTAACTGTTCCGCAGCTTTTAGGCCAAAGTGAAGCCGAACTTTTTAGCGTTTCAGACGCAAGTTTAAAACAAGATTTATCTTCAATGGAAGATATTCTGAACGATTCATTCGAAAGATTAGATGAGCTTTATAAGAACAAAGGAGCAATTCGTGGAATTAGAACGGGCTATCGTGATCTTGACAACAAAAACAGCAGGATTACAACGCTCAGACCTAATTATTCTTGCTGCCCGGCCAGCGATGGGAAAAACAACTTTTGTAACAAATTTAGCTTACAATATTGCTACGATCGAGAAAAAATCAGTGCTTTTCTTTAGCCTTGAGATGAGTAAAGAACAGCTTGTTGACCGTATGCTTGCAGATGCCGCCGGAGTTGATTCGTGGAATATTCGAACGGGAAATTTGAGTGACGAAGACTTCGCAAAGCTAGCTGATGCTATGGGAGAAATGGCTGAAGCTCCGATTTTTATTGATGACACACCGGGTGTAAGTGTTCTTGAAATGCGAACAAAAGCACGGCGCGCAGCACATGATGGTGAGCTTGGCTTGATTGTTATTGACTATCTACAACTGATGCAGGGAAGCGGCTCAGCAAAATCTTCAGCAAACCGTGTTCAAGAAGTTTCAGAAATTTCGCGTGGTTTGAAGTTGCTTGCGCGCGAATTAAATGTGCCCGTGATTGCGCTTTCACAGCTTAGCCGCTCCGTTGAAAGCCGTGACCCCAAAATACCGCAACTCGCTGATCTCCGTGAGTCTGGTTCTATTGAGCAAGATGCAGACATCGTAATGTTTCTTTATCGTGAAGCTTATTATAATCCTGAAACTGAGCGAGAGAATATCACCGATCTCATTCTTGCCAAGCACCGCCACGGCCCAGTTGGTACAATTGAGCTCTATTTCCATCCAGAACGCCTCCGCTTTATGTCGCTCGACCGCAAGCATGGTGAATAAATTTTAAAACCGCATTTTTCTCCTTGTTCTTGCGGTTTTTAAAATTGATTTTTCATTTTTCTTTAGCGTATAATTATGGTTATGGATAAATTTCATAATTGCAAAAATGAGCTCTTAATAAGATTCATGCTCGGCACAATGATTTTTTTCTGTCTGAAATTGCAATTATTTTTATTACTAATCCGCCAACTTTTAATAATTTTTATAGTGATATTTTTTTGCACTTTTTACTTTAAATTTAGCTTTTATAATTTTTGGAGTTCGTCAAAGACAAACTCGCCAAAAAAAATGTTTGAAGCCCGTAAAAATGCTGAAGATTCGCGAAATAGAATCTTAACGATTATCAACAGCTTAACTGATGCAGTTTTAGGTATTGATTCGCGCGGAAAAATTGAATTATACAACTCTGCAGCACTTGAAATTTTAGGCGAAAAATAGTGAAATTTTAAATAAGAACCTTTCGAAAAATTTGTAAGCTTGCGAAAATCAACACACAAAAATTCGAAATTCAAGAAATTCTTAAAGCAGGAAAGCCATATTTCTCAACCAATGATTTAATCCTTCAAAAAGAAGATGAAACACTACGAATTGAAATTGAAATTATTAAAATTAAAGAATCTTTTTCGAAAAAAATCAAGGTCTAATTTAAAAAATTCGTGGTAATTTTTACGCGATATTACCAAAGCAAAAAAACGCTCGATGAAGAGCGTGATGAATTTATTAGTGTTGTAAGCCACGAACTTCGCACACCAGTGGCAATTTTAGAAGGTTCTTTGAGTAATTTAAAACTGCTAATTGATAAAAAAAGCACCTTTTAAGATGCTTGAAAAATCTGCTAAAAACCGCCTACAGCCAAAAATAATTTTTCTCGCAACAATGGTGAATGATCTCTCAATACTCTCACGAACAGAAAGAGGAATTGGCGAAAGAGCAGAAGAAATTAAACCAAAAGAGCTTGCCGAGACACTTTTCAAAAAAATATCACAAAAACAGCTTTCGAAAAGAGGTCTAAGTCTTAATTTAAATATTGACAATAATCTTAATCATGTTAAAAGCTAGCAAACTTTATTTAGAAGAATTATTACAAAAATTTTATCACAAATGCCTTAAAATATACGCACGAGGGCTCGATTGAAATTTGTTTTTAAAAATTCACAAAAAGGTGTAATTTTTTTGAGATTAAAGATACTGGGATAGGAATTAGCTCAAGCGATCAAAAAAACGGATTTTCGAAAAGTTTTACAGGAGTGAAGATTGGCGAACCCGAGAAACTGGCGGCACAGGCTTAGGGCTCTATATTTCTTCAAAATTGGCAGCAAAAATTGGTACAAAAATTCAACTCGAAAAGCAAATTAAACCACGGTTCGAAATTCTTTTTGAACTCCCAAAAAAATTAAAGAATAGATTTTTTTGCATATTTTTGCTTTTTTAAAAATTTTATGGTATACTTGACATATCAAGCCTAATAGGCTTTTTAATTTTTGGAATAGGAGAAAGATGGCAAAGAAAGAAACCAAAATAACTCGTGTTAAAAGCAAAAAAACGCAAAATCGAAGCCTGAAAAAGAAGTTTCGAAAGAGCTAAAAATAAGCAAATATGCTGCAAAAGTTGCTGGCATCAAAACAGAGAAAAAAAGCAAAAAACCGGCACCAAAAATTTGTGCGAATTTTTAACTAAACCGTTTAAATTTGCTACAATTCCATTTGTTGCACTTGGTAAATATTTGGTAGCTTCCTGGAAAGAACTAAAAACTCGTTCGCTGGCCAACCCGCAAAAGAAACTTGGAAAATGACTAGTGCCGTAATTGCATTTTTCTGTAGGATTTGCAACATTAATTTTATTACTAGACGGCTTGTTTAACTGGATTTTTAAAACACTAATTAAGTAATTTTTGAAAGGTATTTATGGCAAATAAACGATATGATGATTCCCGAAACTGGTATGCGGTTACAACTTTAGCGGGATATGAAGACAAAGTTGCGGAAAATCTTCGTCAACGAATTGAAGGCGTAGATATGGCCGATAAAATCTTCGACACGCTTGTTCCGAAAGAGAAGCAGATTGAAGTTAGAAATGGAAAACGCAAAGTTGTTGAACGAAAAAAATTTTACAAAGTTATGTTTTAGTTGAAATGAAATTAACCGAGGAGACTTGGTTTGTTGTTCGAAACACGCCAGGCGTGACTGGATTTATTGGCTCAGATTCACCAACACCAGTTTCCGAAAAAGAAATGCGCGATATTCGCCGCCGAATGGGTGCCGAAGAACCAATGTTTGAAATTAACTTTTTCTGAAGGTGAAATTATCAATATTATTGATGGACCATTCAAAGGTTTCGAAGGTGCAGTTTCTGAGATTGACGCCGTGAAAGGCAAAATCAAAGTGATGGTTTCAATGTTTGGCCGCGAAACACCAGTTGAACTTGATATTCTTCAAATTGAAAAAAATCTAATTTTTAAATTTTTCGAAAGCTAAAAACGCTCAAAAATTGGGCGTTTTAGTTTTTATTTAAATTAAAAAAATCTCGCCAAATTCAGCGAGAAAAATTACTTTTTAGCAACAACATTTTTTTATTAATCTTGAGAGCTTTATCTATCATATACTCAGGATTTGATAAATTATGATTAATAAGTTTAAGTTGTTGCGTTCGAGAATATTTGTGAAATTCAGGTGTCGCTAGAATCATCCCATCTTCAACACAAATACAAACCTGGTAAAGATTGAAACCGAATGACGAAATTAAATCTGTGATATTATGATACTTTCGTTCAAAGCCTTGTTTAAAAATCGCATTCGTATCTTTGATTCTCCAAATATCAAAAAGTTGTCCGCGATAGTTAATTCGAAAGCCTTTGTGATTATTATTTTCGACAAAAGTTCCGCCCAGATCTTCAAGCCGTTTACGAATTTGTGAGACAGCTATATTTGTTTTTACCACAATATCAATATCGTTATTTTTGAGCAGAATCAATGCAGAGAGCTTTATATATTGCAAAACTCCCCACAATATAAACCCGCCCAAAATCTTTTAGAACTTCAAGTACTTCACGATTTTCCATTTTTAAACCTCCAAAGCGTGATTTTAAAATTATGGCATAGTTAAAAATTAAAGACAAGAAAAAGTATAGCAAATCTGAGGGCTATAGAGGTTTATATTAAACTAATGCCATTTCTTACAAGCAATGTATTTTAACAATATTTTTCACGCTAATCACATTTTTCATATTCGTAATTTTCCGTCGAACAATCTTCACAAAAATTTTACACAATGAGTTAATAGTCCTAAAAATAAATGAATTGAAGCTTGAAATTTTTAAAAAATATGCTAAAATTAATACGTTACGCACTTGAATTATCAAGTATAAAATTATTTAAAGGGAAATTATGGCAAAAAAAGTTATTGGAAATTTGAAACTTCGAATCCCAGCTGGCCGCGCAACAGCAGGTCCTCCAGTTGGTTCAACACTTGGTCAATGGGGTCTAAATATGATGGACTTCATCAACCCATTTAATGAAAAACTAAAAGATATGATGGGTAAAGATGTAATTGTTCACCTTCAGGTTTTCGAAGACCGAACTTTCACTTGGAAATCACTTGGTCAACCAGTTGATGATATGATTCGAGACCGAGCAGGAATCCAAAAAGGTGCAGGAAATTCAAAAACTGACAAAGTTGGTAAAATTACAAAAGCTCAATTGCAAGAAATTGCTGAAGCTAAAATGGAACACTTGAACGCAGTTTCACTTGAAGGTGCTATGAAAACTATCGCCTGGAACAGCTCGTTCAATGGGTGTTGAAATTACTGAATAATATTCTTAAAAATCGCTCTTCTGGGCGGTTTTAAATTACAAAAACATTTATATGTTATACTTTAACAGATGAAAAAAAGCTTTAAGTTTCGAAATTAAAACTCGCCTTAATGGCACTTTGGCAAGAACTGGCGTAATTCAAACTCCACACGGTGAAATTAAAACCCCAGCTTATATTGCAGGCGGAACTAATGCAACAGTGAAGGCAATGACGCCCGAGCAAATCCGCTCAACTGGTGCGCAGGCCGTACTAGCAAACACCTACCATCTAATGCTTCGGCCTGGTGCAGATATTCTAGCAAAAAGCTGGCGGAATCCATAAGTTTATGAATTGGAGTGCACCAACCTTTACTGATTCAGGCGGTTTTCAAGTTTTTCACTTGGAATGGCTTACAAAAAGGGAATTGATGCAACTTCACACATTTCGAAGGGTGATTCAAATTTAGCACGCCATAACTCAAATCAGCTCGCAAAAGTTGGCGAAGATGGAGTTTTGGTTTAAATCTCACATTTCGGGCGAAAAAGATTTTTTTATGAGCCCCGAAATTTCAATGGAACTTCAGCATAAAATTGGTGCCGATATCCACATGGCTTTTGATGAATTGACTTCGCCACTAGCTGGCCGAGCACAAATTAAATCCGCATTAGATAAAACTCACTTTTGGGCCAAAAAGTGTCTGAAACGTCATAGCGAATTAAATGCCGAACATACTATAAAAGGTGAAAATCTGCAGGCGCTTTTTGCAGTAGTTCAGGGTGCGCGTGAAGAAGATTTTTCGAAAAGAAAGTGCGAGTTTTTTGGGGTCGAAAGACTTTGACGGCTTTGGGATTGGTGGAATTTTTCAGCCAGAAGAAATCCCTGAAGTTCTAACTTGGGTGAACACAACCCTGCCAGAAGAAAAACCACGGCATCTGTTAGGAATGGGCGCACAACCAGCCGATCTATTTTTAGGTGTAGAATTTGGTATCGACACTTTCGATTGTGTAGCACCAACTCGTCAAGCTCGAAACGGTGCAATTTTTACTTATTCTGGGCGAATTAATATTAAAAAAACGCCAAGTTTAAAGAAGACTTTACGCCAATTGATAGCGATTGTAATTGCTACACTTGCCAAAATTTTACAAAAGCTTATGTCAATCATCTTTTTCGTGCAGACGAAATTCTTGCCAGCACACTTGCTTCAATTCATAATGAATTTTTCGTAATTAATACTGTTGATAAAAATCCGTGAAAGCCTTGAAAATGGTACATTTTTTGAATATAAACGCCATTTTTAACAAAAATATTATGGCGAGGAGCGAGCAAAAAGACTTCGAAACTAAGCAAAATGAAGATTCGTTGCAAAATTAAGCCAAATTCAAAAAAATCTCATTCAAAAAGTCGCAAGATGAAAGCGGCGAGTTTTTAAGATTTTTGTTCGTGAACCAGCAATTGAAGGCAAAAGCAAATCTGGCAGTAATTGAATTATTAAGCAAAAGAATTTGGCGTTTCGAAAAACCAAGTTTCCCTAAAGACTGGTATAAAATCACGATTTAAGATTTTTGAAATTGATGTTTTAATATATAATTATATAGTTGCAAGTTGAATATTTTTAAGAGTATACTAAATATGTATAGAAACTAATTGGGAGTTAAATAAAATGGGGTCTATTCATACTGTTATTAATATTTCATATAATATTATTACATTTTATTTATTTTATATTTTTTTCTGCTACTGCGCATACTTAAAAATTGCAAAAAGATATCATTAAACCTTTAGAAGTAATTAATCATCGTAAAAAAATGGTTTTTGGTGGTTGGTTTGATTTTTTTGCTTCGTTTTGGCGTTCACGAGGCTTGGACAAGAAATGGTGGTAAGTTTTAGTTATGTATGACTTTTTTAATGTTCATCTCGGTATTAGATGTTTTAATACTATTCGTATTGGTGCCATATTTTTATCTATTTGAAAGCTAAGAAAAAAACAGTCAAAGATTGAGTTTTTGAATTATAAAAAAACGAGTTTGTTATATTTTACTTGCGATTCTTGTTGCTTGTTCTGGTTTGATATCTGCCACCCCAGAAGGTCAAAAAGATAGTTAAGGAGAAGACTGGAAAGTCTCTACATTCAAAAGCAAGAAAAAGATAAAAGAGAAGAAAACGCCAGAAGAAAAAGCCAAAAAGTTGAAAGTGGTGTTGTTGGTGAGAGTTTATTAGCAAATGAGGAAATTCGAAAAAGCCCGACCTATCAAGTATTGAGAGTTGCTGATGGTGATACAATTCATATAAATTATAATGGTAAAGATGAAAAAGTACGTTTTATTGGCCTAGATACACCTGAAATTAAAGATCCACGCAAACCAATTCAATGTTTTTGGTCGCGAAGCCTCGACAAAAATGACTGAGCTTGCCGAAAATAAGAAAGTCCGGCTTGAATTTGACAAAACACAAAGCGAGCGTGATAAATATGGGCGGCTTTTTAGCTTTTGTTTATGGCGAAGATAATAAAAAAACTTGGCTTATGAGATGATTCGACAGGGCTATGGAAATGAATATACTTATAATTCAAATCCTTATAAATATCAGAATGAGTTTAAGGAAGCGGCGCGCAAAGCTCGTGAAGAGAATAAGGGTTTATGGGCAGAAAATACTTGTGCGGGTGATGCTACAAAGCCAGCAGATATACCAGCACCTAAACCACAACCCGCTCCAGCCTATAACCCTGCACCAGTACCTCAACCGCAACAATCTCAAGGAGCTTGTGTAATTAAAGGCAATGTTGGCAGAAATGGCAAGATTTATCATATACCTGGTCAAAAATATTATGACAAAACAAATCCTGAAGCAATATTTTGTTCAGAGGCTGAAGCTCAAAGTGCTGGCTTTCGAAGATCAAGGGTTTAACGCCTAATTTTTCTAAATCTAAACAAATACATCATCTAATTAAAAACTAGTTCAAAATATTCAAATTAAAAGTAAAAAAACATGAGCGCATTAACTCATGTTTTTTACTTTGGCTGAGATGGAGGGATTCGAACCCCCGAATGGCGGGACCAGAACCCGCTGCCTTACCACTTGGCGACATCCCAATACTTTTCAATTATATCAAAAAAATAATGCTTTTCAAGAGCTTTTTGAAAGCCTTTTATTGACAAAAACTTATATTTTTCTACTATAATTTAATTGTCTGAGCTTTTTGCCTAGAACTTTTTATTTAGAGGAGGATTCAAGAAATGAATCAACAATTTTTTTCTTACAGGAAGAACTACTTCGAGCAATAACAACTGGAACACCAGTGAGACTCGAAGCTGATGGAAATAAAAGCGATTTATATTTCACCAAAAGGCAGTCTACAATCTAGATAAAAGAGATTGTTGAGATTCACGGATCAGCGAAATTGTTTATCTTAGAGGTGAATCTCTAACCGATTTATCTCAAGAAAAGAGATTATTCAAATATGCTTGTTGGTTGATGGGAATTTCAAAGTCGTAAAAAAATATTGCACGATGAAGAAATTCCACATCGGATGAAGAAACTCTGAAAAATACCGCATGATTCCCAAGAAGAACTTGAAATACCACCTTTTTTTGCGGTAATAGATCAAGCCTAAAGTCGCATTTGCGGCTTTTTATTAAACTCAAGCTTGCATTTTAAAAAAATCTTGTTATAAAAATTTAAACAATAAGCTCCTCGGTGTTTATTAAAATCCGAAATCTATAGCTTATGGAGGGCTCATATGCATATGAGTAGCATTTTTGTGAAAGTGGTTGAGAATACCGTAAGCGAAAAACAGCTTTCGGCCGAACTCGCCAAAATTCAACCCGTTAAGATTGAAGGATCTTCAGCAGAAAAAAATCGTAGAAAAATCTCGAAGAACTGCTGGGCAAAAAAAGATTCCCTTTATCTTAATAGCTGGTGCTAATATTTTTTTAGTGATGAGCTTGTTTTGATGGAAGAAATATTTAATATTTTCGAAGATCAGAATATAAACGATTCAGCTCATTACTATAGAATTATACAAAAATTCAAGTGGAGATCATAATTTCGAAATTTATTGCCGAAGTGGCACCAATATCGAAATTAAAAGATTTTGCTCGATTTGACACAGAACCTCGCAATTTTGCGGGGATTTTTTTAGTCTTGATTTTTTTCTTTAAAAAGTTATATAATATTAAAAGCGCTCGTTTGAGTAGCACATTAGAAAGAGGAATTTTTTATGGCTTTTTATAACTTTGTTTTTTGTACTTCTGCTGGCGATAAGCTTCTTTATGAAGGCGACAGCGACAAACTTATGCGAGACTTAAACGCAATCAATAAGTCGAATCACACGGGAACGGTTTTAGTTGAGGACGAAAAAAATCCAATTCGAAAAGAAACATTCAAGGAATTATCGCGAATCCGTAGCTTATTCAAACAAAATGAAAATGTTACTGGATTTGAGATTTTTGATAGCTTTCAATATTCTAAAAAACGAAAATTCAGTGTTGAGTTTTTAGAGAACGGCATAATTGAAGTTACAAAATTAGAGGAGGAAGAAGATGGCTTATAATATTAGTGGAAGAGCTTTGAAAGAACTGAGAAAGCTAACAAAAGAAAACCCTTCAGGAATCTTTGATAAAGGAGAAGCCCCAAACCTCTGGGCCTATATTCAAAAGTATTGCCGAATCGGAGCTAATCAAAGCAAGACCCTCTTCTGCTTTAAAAGTGCAGGAGAAATTTATGATGTAGGTATAATAGGGCCATCACTCACAATCTACAAACACAATTGGAAGCCCTATTAATCAAAAACCCTCATTGGAGGGTTTTATTAATTCTTCAAGAAAATGTTAGTTAAGTAAATCTAAGCAATAAACCTCACCAGATTCAAGCCAAATCCTTGCAGTTTGACCATTTCCACTAACAATTCTTTGGTTGATTGGCTTATTAGAACTATAGTCGCAAACATGGCCATCTTTAATAGTAATAACACCTGTTCCAACCCCTCCAGCTCGAGCATAATCCCACAACCCCTCCTGAACGAAATAATCTTCACCAAGAGGATCACGAAAAGTGTCATTACCTTTTCGAAGATATTCATTAATGAAATTATCCCAATTTGGAAGTTTACTCATAGACTCACCGTTGAATACTCCGCCAATTTTTGAACCTTTATTGTTTGCACGATATTGATGATAAGCGGCCTTAAACCGTGACATGTCGTTTTTACGTTGCGTATCTCGTTGATTGCGTTGAAGAGCGGGAAGAGCTAAAAAAACAGCAAGAAAAAAATTAATCCCGCAATCGCAAGAACTAAAAACGACTTCAATGATCGTAAAACCTTTATTTAGTTTATGCTTATTCATATTTTCATATTATAACTATTGTCTTGAAAAGTCAATGCAATATCGATAAACGTTATTAAAAAAATAAACATAAAGCATTTTCTGTAAAAATTACAACATCCTACATTTAACAGATTAAAAAAATTGTGGAAAAACTTAAAAATTAGCTTAAAAATTATAAAAAAATATTGACTTTTAGGTTAATTCGTGATAGAATTTAAAAGATAATATCAAAAGAAAACAGACAAGGAAAATGCGAGGAATATGTCTGAATTACCAGAAAAAAACAAGTAAAACGGCTAAAAAGCTTGATTCAAGAAGCGGAAACTAATCTTGCTGCAGCCAAAGAATTGCTGATAAGCATTAGCGGTGAAAGATAACACCGTGACAGCTCAAGTAATTCCATCATCGAAAAGCCCTCATGGCAAAAGTTATTGAAGGTGTTTTTCGATGGTCAAACTATGATTGGTCCAGATGGAAAAAATTACCCAGTTCCAGCGAATTATGCTTCAAAATCAAAGCTTGTGGAGGGCGATATTTTGAAGCTTACAATTAATGAAGATGGTGGGTTTATTTATAAGCAAATTGGTCCGGTTCCGCGAAAACAAATTATTGGAACGCTCATCAATCACGATGGTTCGTTCTTCGTTGAAGCGGGTGGAAATGAATATAAAAATTCTGCTTGCAAGCGTGACTTATTTCCGCCTTCAAGTTGGCGACCAGGTCACAATCATCATCCCAGAAGACAACACCGACACCACTTGGGCGGCGGTAGAGGCTTCATTCTAAAAAAATTTGAGAGATTTATATTAGTTAAAAATCGTGCGAAACTATTGCGAGGTCGCACGATTTTTAATTTATTATTTTTCGAAAAACTTGTTAAATATAATCGCTTATGTTAAAAATAGGTGTGTTAATTATTAACCTTAAGCACATTGACAAAAAGTAATAGATATTTTAATATTATAACATAAAAAAACCGCCTAAGCACGGGTGGGCATCGCTTAGACGGTTTTTTTATCTCTTCGACGCACCCGCTAAGGCTCGAAAAAAATTCGAAGCTGAAAACCCACCAAAAATTCAACAAAAGGGCTCGCCGGTCAAAGAGGTTACCATGTGCAATATTTATAATTCTTATAGTATATAAAGGAGGGACAAAGAATTATTAAGAATATATTGCACACTATAACAATAGATTTAAGTTTCATTGACAAATTTTTAAATTATTTTTATCAATATTTATATATTATCATAAACTTACAATAATGTCAACAATATTTTAGAATTTTTATGGAAATTATTAAAATTAAACCTACATCATTAGATTATTTAAAAGATTTACAACATATTCCAGACCCACCAAAGCAGCTTTTTATGCGAGGGCAGTTACCTCCAAAAAGGATTAAAACCGTAGCAATCGTAGGAACTCGCAAGCCTAGTGCTTATGGTAAAGAAGTTGCAACCAAAATTGCCAGCGAATGCGCGAAAAACGGTATTGTGGTTGTGAGTGGTTTGGCTTTAGGTATTGACTCGGTTGCGCATCGGGCGGCTCTTGATAGTGGTGGAATCACTCTGGCAGTTCTTGCAAATGGTGTTGATAAAATTTATCCACGTTCACATGAAGCCTTAGGGCAAAGAATTCTTGAAAACAATGGGGTCATTTTAAGTGAATATCCAAACGGAACACCAGCCCAACCTTGGCAGTTTTTAGCACGCAACAGAATTGTTTCAGGTCTTGCTGATGCCGTAGTAATTATTGAAGCTGCCGCCCGTAGCGGAACTCTCTCAACCGCAAATCATGCCCTCGACCAAGGAAAGGAAGTTTTTGCCGTTCCAGGAAATATCACCTCACCACTTTCTGCGGGCTGCAATCAGCTTATTAAGAACGGCGCAAATCCCTTTAACTTCAATAGAAGATCTGCTCGATTTTTAATTCCAGACCGTTTCGAAAAAAACAAACCAAGCTCTTCCAGGGTGACACCGGCCGAAAAACGTAATTCTCGAAATTCTTTCAAAAAAATGGTACAACAGCTAGCGATTCTATAATTAAGCAATCCGGGCTTTCTGTGAGCGACTTCAATCAAGCCGCAACAATACTCGAAATTAAAGGGCTAATTTCAAACAATGGCGGAAATATCTGGAGCTTGAAGTAGATTTTTAAAAAGAAATGTGATATACTAAGAAGAATGAAAAACTTAAAAATTAGCGATTTTTGGATTTATAAATTTCGTTACCAAATTGGAGTTGGGATTTTTATCACTCAGCTATCTTGCAATAATTATTTATACTTTATTTTTTTGCACCAAATGGATTAACCGCCGGGGAAATTGAGAGCGCTAAAAGTTCAGTAAACTTAAACTTTTTCAAATATTTTTTTCGAAAAAAATATTCTAGATTTTTCCATTTAGATTTTTTTGCAAAAAAACTAGCATTGATATTTTTGGTTTAAAGTAATTTTGCAATTAAATTGCCGTCAGTTTTAATTTCTCTGTGTTCGATATTTTTTTATAACGAAAAATCTCAGGAATGTGGTTTTCGAAACGCGCCTCTGTTTTTGGCTTCCATCATCGCAATCACATCAAGCCAGTTTTTCTTTATTGCTCAAAAACGGAACGAGTGAAATTCTTTATATTTTTTTACCCAATTTTGCTAATTTGGAGCGGAATGGAATTTCTAAAGGAGCCAAAAAAACGCCAAATTTTTCACTTTAATTTCAATTTTTAGGGCTTAGTTTTTACACACCACTCAGTTCTTACATTGCACTAGCATTTTTAATTACAATTTTAGTACATCCACATTTACGGTTTATTATTAAAAAAATTACCAAATTACCAAAAAAATTGCGGCGCTAATATTATTTTTAATAATAACTTCACCACTTTTAGTTTCGATCTTTTTGATTTTTCAATCTTGAAAAATAATTTTTCGGAATCCCAAACTCGTTAAAACTTTTTCGAAAATCTCAAAAAGCTTGGTTTTAGCACTTTTTGGTTTTTCAAATCCAATTAGTAACGGAATGATTTCGCCAATAATTAATCCAGCAACTTCAATTTTAGTCGCAATCGGGCTATATTTTTACATTTATTGCAAAACATTCCGCAAAAAGTTATTTAATCAATATCTGGACAATAATTCTGCTTTTAGTTTGTATTATTAACCCCACAACAATCACAATTCTTTTTACGCCAATTTTAATTTTAACAATTACAGGTCTCCAAGGTTTGATTAACACTTGGTATGCGCTCTTTCCAAAAAACCCTTATGCTCGAATTTTTGGGTTGATTCCAATTTCGATTTTTTTGTTTTCAACCTATTAATCACCAATCTTTCAGTCTTTGCTTTAAGCTATCGATATTCGCCACAACCGCTTGCCGCTTTTAGCCAAGATTTAAATATTTTACTTGAAAAAAACAGATTCAAACCGTATTTTTAATGGTTTCGAAAAATGAAGAAGATTTTTATAAAAGCACTTGAGCGTCAAGGAAGGGCAAAAAGTAAAAATAAATTCGAAGATTCTGAAGTAATTCTTTCGAAAGAAGCCTACCAAAATGTAAAAATTCCAGTAAGTTATAGCATAAAAAGAATTTTAGTTTCAAACCGTAAATATAATGCTGATAGATTTTTATATTTTTGCAGCGAGGTTGATTTTTCGAGCATTTTTGATAAAAATTAGAAGAGTAAATTATTTTAAATGGAGGAATTATGGCAGGAATTAAAGACCAAATGAAAATGGTGCGTGAACTACAGAAAGCGCAAAAAGAACTTAAAAAAAGAAATTATTGAAGTTGAAGCTGGCGAGGGCGCAGTTGTAATCCAATTCACTGGTGAGCTAAAAAGTAAAAAGTGTAAAACTTAACCCAGAATTGATCGATTTTGAAGACATTGAAGAACTTGAACATTGGATTCAAATTGCGATTCGTGATGGTTTGGAAGAAGCTCAAAAAGTTGCAGCTGAAAAAAATGCAACCTTTAATGGGCGGTTTGGGAAACTTGGGACTTTAATCTTTTCGAAAGAGAAAAAAATGTCACAAATTCTACCTCAAGCATTAACTGAAACTATCGAAAACTCTCAGCAAGCTCCTGGCGTCGGCTCGCGAACAGCCGAACGCTATGCTTACTAGTTTACTAAAAAAATAATGCTACTATAAGTGAAAAAAATTGCCGATAGTCTTTTTAAATTTACATAAAAAAATGTTAAAAAGCTGCCCTATAACTTTTGCATTGATTTCAAAAAGATGAAGAAATTTCACCACTTTATACTGATGAAACTCGCAATAAAAAACTAATTGCGGTCGTTGAGGAACCACTAGATATTATTGCCCTTGAAAAAACAAAGCATTTTAACGGAACCTACCATGTTTTAGGCGGGGTTATTTCGCCAATTAACGGAATCACACCTGATCAATTACATATTCGCGAGCTTGCTGAAAAGAATTTTGAAAGATGAGGTTCAAGAGATAATTATTGCAACAAACGCTAGCGTTGAAGGCGAAAAGTACAGCACTTTATATTCAGAATTATTTACGCGAAAAAGGCTTCGAAAACTTAGTAATTTCACGACTTGCACGCGGTCTACCAGTAGGTGTTGACTTGGAGTATGCCGACCAGATCACTTTGAGTCATGCTTTAGAAGGACGAAAGGCAATTTAATGAATTTCGAAAATGCAAAAAAATAGTTGAAAATGCAGAAAAAATTTGCGTTATTCAGGCTGAAAACCCCGATGGCGACAGTTTAGGGTCAGCTTTAGGATTAGAAGAAATTTTTAAGCGAGCTAGGCAAAGAAGTTAAACTTTTCTGTCCAGTTGATATCCCTAAATATTTGCGATATTTTTAAAGGTTGGGATAGAGTGGAAAGTTCAATTTATGAAAAAAATTTGACCTTTTTATTATTGTTGATACAACCAGTAGTATTCTACTGTCAAAAATAATTGAGGACCCGCTTTATAAAAACTTGCTTGAAAAAACGCCAGTTTTAGTTATTGATCACCATACCGATGCAACACCAGATTTGTTTTTTAAACACGAATTAATTTTAGAAGAGGCTAGTTCGGCAGGGTGAATTAATTTTTCGAAATCGCAAAAAAGTAAATCGCTGGGAAATTAATGAAAACGCTGCACAAAATTTACTTGGGGCGATTTTTAGCGACACGCTTGGGCTTTCAACGAGCAATACTTCAGCCAGAACTTTTGAAGTTGCGGGCGAATTAACAAAACTTGGCGCAAATTCAGCCAAACTTGAAGAGGATCGCCGTGAACTTTCGAAAAAAGCACCTGAAATTTTAAAATATAAGGGAGAACTAATTCAGCGAATTGAATATTTTTTAGATGGAAAATTAGCAGTTGTACATATTCCATGGAGCGAGATTAAAGAATACTCTGATAAGTATAACCCTAAGTGTTTTGGTGATTGATGAAATGCGAATGGTTGAAGGTGTAGAAGCTTGCGTGGCTATAAAAAAACCTACCCAGATGGTAAATTGACAGGGAAAGTTCGTACAAATTTACCAGTCGCGGCCGATATCGCTGGCTATTTTTGGTGGTGGCGGTCACGCTTATGCTGCAGGCTTTCAATTTATGAGAATTATGATGAAACTTTGCAAGAATTAATTAATTGCTGCTGGAAAATTCTGGGCTAAAAAAATATAAAAGCTTAACTAAGATTATCGATAAATAAATTTTTTTAATCTATTGATTAAGCTTTTTTTATTTCAGTTAAGTTCATAAAAAAATTTTGACTAGATGAGATGGTAAAAATATTAAGAGGCTAAAAGCTCTAACTGGAAGAATTGGCGGATAGAGTGCTATATCATATAGCGATTTATAGTCAACCGATCGTAGAACAATTGATATTTAACAGATATTAGTAAGTCAACTCAAGAAAAACCACCGTATGAATATTTTTTAGTAATGATATTAAACATGTTGATATTTTGCGATTCTATGACACCAGTTATAGGTTAATAGTGGTATATTCCGAATCTAATAGCGTGTTTTTATATTGCCTTTATTGACTATAGACTAGAAATCTACAAGTACTAGTTAATCTTAACTATTCAAAAATAGCACCCGAAGTTGTTATTTTTGAATATTATGAATTAGTTTGCATATTTATTATCGATCGTCCCCACTACCATGAATCTTATCTCGCCGTTGTCGGCTAGCTAATTTTTCAAGATTAGTTTTTGCGATATCTTCAAGCCTGATATCGTTATAAAAAGGCTAGGGCAGAAAGATACCATAAAAACATCGCCAAGCTCTTTTTCTAAGCTTCTCACGGTCTTCCTGTGCAGTTTCAAAAACTCCGCCTTTGTCTCGAATCATTTTTCTTAATTATTTCTAAAACTTCACCCGTTTCACCAGCCAACCGAGAGCTTTTTTTCCATATAGCCATTGTAGCGAGCAGATTTGGTAGTAGCGCCATGTGCAACATCTGTTTGGACAGCTTTATTTTTGGTATTCATTAAAATTCATTATCACTCCTTATTTTTATCTCAAATTCTTTACCTTTATAATAACATTTACCGTCGATAAAATCTATATCGTTCTTTATATTATTATTTTTTAAAATTCCATTTTCTGCTTTATATGCATCCATTATTCCTTCCTATCTTTTTTTAAATCGTAGAGTAATCATCTCAATTGGAACAACAAAAATATCCTTGCAGAATTGTACGAATGCGGGGATCTAAAAAGACTGCTTCATTTGCATAAAAGCAGTCAGTTCTCAAATTGGTGACCTCACGGGGAATCGAACCCCGATTGCAAGGATGAGAACCTTGTGTCCCTAACCGTTAGACGATGAGGCCAATGTTATAATTTTTACCAAATTCAACCAAAAAGTCAATTATAGTTTTTAAAACAAAGACTATTGTATTTTTAGGGTTACTTTTCATTTGCCTTATTTGAAATAATCTCAATCGCTTCGGTTAGCAGATTCAGTTCTTTTTAAAGAAATATCACCAAAGGTTTCTTCACACCATTTAACTAGAATTTGCTGCCGAATGTTTAGTTTTTTTCTTTACCTAGTTTTGTAATTTCAATTTCACGAATTCGCTTATCTTTCTGTGAGTTTTTCTTTAAAAATTATTTTTTTCTCTTCCATTTTTAACTAAAAACTCACGAAATATAGGCCTTATCAACACCAATTTCTTTAGAGATTTCATCTTGCGGAGCAGAAGAATTATAAATTTTGGTTAAAATTGCAGCCTCAATAGCCGAAATATCATTTTTCGAAAGCTCGCGTGTCGCATATTTTTGTGCCGAGCGATAAATTGTATTAATTTTTTTGCAATAAATCAAGAATCTTTTTCTTCCATAAAATAAGTATACCAAATATTGTTGACTTTTACAACAATATTTTATACAATAGAGTAATCATTGACAAATACAACTATTTTTATTAGGAGGAAGATGAAGAAATATTTTTAGAAAAATAAAGCAAAATCAGTGTGCTTCTAGCCACTTTATTTATAGTAAGTTTTATTCCTGTTATTTATGCTGGAACTTTTTTGGCATCAATCTGGGATCCTTATTCAAAAATCGAAAATCTAAAGATATCAGTAGTAAACGAAGATGAACCTGTCATTTTTAATGGTCAAAATATTGAACTTGGCAACAAAATTAGTGACAACCTTAAGCAATCAAGAACTTTTAAACTGGCAGTTTACGGATTTAAAAAACAGCCGAGAAATATTTGACCGATGGCGACACTTTCATGATTGTATATATTCCAAAAAGATTTTTCGAAAAAAATTCAGTTAGTTTTTGGGAGAAAAATCCACAAAAAAAGTAAATATTTCATTTAAGACAAATGTTTCAAAAAGTAAAATCTGGCGAAGTGATTTCAACCAACGCTGCACAAAAAAACTGAGCGAACAGGTTCGAGTGCAAATTAGTGAAAAACTACAGTAAGATTTTTACTCTCTCAACTTTCAAATGTTCAAAAATGGTTTTTCGAAAGCAGCGAACGGTTCAGAACAAATCTCAAACAGGGATTGGTAGTTTAGAGAATGGTTTAAATTCAGCAAATTCTGGAGTTATAAAACTAAAAAAATGGCGCAGAAAAATTAAATTCAGCAAACCAGAAAATGGCCGAAGCGAGCGATAAACTTGCTTTTTAGTGCAACTGAAATTTCAAACAAAACCAATCTCTTAAGCCAAAATAGCGAAAACTTACAAAAAGGGATTACAAGATTTTTTTCAGCCAAAAGTGAAGAATTTTTCGAATGGTTTAAGCACACTAAACTCTGCAATAAGCGATAATTCTGACGCAAAAAAATCAAAGTGAACACTTATCGGAACTAAATCAAAAAGTGGAAGAAATGCGTATTTTTAGCTGAACAAACTAGTGATCAGAATATTAAAAAAACTTGCCGATGAGCTGGTGGATTCGGCAAAGAATATTACTACTGACACCCAAAAAAATGCTGAAAAATCACAAGACTTACAAAAAGCAATTTTCGCGAAAAATTGTTCCAGCCGCACAAAAGCTTAGCGCAAAATTCACGCAAAATACAAAAATTCGCATAATTTAATTCTAGCGGGCGAAAAAAACAGCTTTCAACCGGGTTGCAACTTTCTCAACAAAAATGAACGAATTCAACACTAATGAACAAAAATCCCTGAAAGTACAGCTCAACTTTTTGGGCGGAATTAACACTTTAAATTCAGGAATAAACACACTAAATTCCGGCGCTGCAAAACTACAAGATGGTTCAAATCTATTGACTTCGCAACTTTCATCCGGCGCAGAAAAACTTTCGAAAATCAATTTCTCAGATGAGTCTGCTAAAAATATCGCAACACCTGTTAAAAGTGAAATTTCAAATAATTCTGGAGATGCAACATATGGAAAAAGCAATGGCTCCATATTTCATCGCATTAGGTTTGTTTGTTGGGGCGATTTCGTTTAATATTGCGTTTCAATCCAAAATAAGCCAAAAAGAATCGTTCAACGTTTAAATGGTGGCTTTCAAGGGTAGGGATTATGGCTGGCTTTGCTGGAGCTGAAACTTTAGTTCTCACAATTATTTTTAGTGGGATATTCAATATTTCGCCTGCGGATATAAATTCTTTTTGTTTTTGAATTCTTATGTTTCGGCATTTTCATTCCTTTTGATTGTTCATGCATTAATGTTTGCTTTCGGCAGAGTTGGTCAGTTCGCCTCAATAGTTTTCATGATTTTACAGCTTGCAAGTAGCGGAGGAATGTTCCCCAATTGCAACAACACCTCAAATTTTTCCAAAACATGGCGCCATTTATGCCACTTTACTATTCACTAACAGCTTTCAGGCAAGCAATATTAGGCGGATTGTCTCAACCAATTTTCGAAAAGCTCCATCTTTAGTTTAATTATTTTTTTGGTTTAATTTTTCAGTATTATAAAGCTTTATTGGCATATTATGTTAAAAATGAGCTCTAACGAAAAACAAAAACTCTTTCTAGTAATAAAAATTTAGTTTTGACTTTTTCTCAAAAATTGTTATAATTAAAAGGTTAATAATCAATGTTGGGAGGCGCAAGCCGTTATTACCACAGAAAGGATAAGAAAATGGCAAAGAAAAAAGCCGATCTTATAGAAGAAGCTAAAGCTCTTGGGCTTGAAGTTTCTGAAAAAATGACAATCGCTCAAATTAACGAAGCAATCAAAGGTGTTAAAGCTGCCGAGATCGCAGAAGAAATTGTTGAAAGCGGTTGAAACTGCAGAAAGTATTAGAAGAAGTTGTTGAAGAAATTGCTGAAGAAAAAAATTCGCAAAAAAGCGGAAAAACGAAGCAAAAACACGCCGAGGAAGTTGCTGAAAAAGAAGCAAAAAGAAGCTCGAAAAAGCTGCTGGCGATACAACTCCACTTGATGGTTCTGAAGCAGTTGTTAAAAAAGGTCCAAAACCAATTACACGACCACGAATTGAACGACGAGGCAAAAAATACCAAGAAGCTGCTAAAAAAGTTGAAAAAGATACTGTTTACAACCTAAACGAAGCTCTTAAACTTGCAACAGAAACTAACCCAGCTAAATTTGACGCTTCAGTTGAAATTCACGCTCGACTCGGTGTTGACCCACGACAAGCTGACCAAAAATATTCGTTCAACAGTTATTCTACCAAACGGAACAGGTAAAGATGTGAAAGTTGCTGTGTTTGCTCCAGAAAATGAGCACAAAACTGCAAAAAGATGCTGGCGCAAATATTGTTGGTGATGAAGAATTCCTAAAACAACTTGATAAAGAAGAATTGAACTTTGATGTTCTTATCGCAACTCCAGCATATATGCCAAAACTTGGTAAATATGCACGACTTCTTGGCCCACGCGGATTGATGCCAAATCCAAAAGCTGGAACAGTTGCCGCTGACGTAGCAAAAGCAGTTTCTGAAGCTAAAAGCTGGTAAAGTTGAATACCGCGTAGACAAGCAAGCAATCGTTCACCTTTCAATTGGTAAAGTTTCATTCGGAGCAGAAAAAAACTCGAAGAAAACGCAAAAAGCATTCTTTGATAGCCTTGCTTCACAAAAACCATCTTCAATTAAAGGTGCTTACGTGAAAAGCGTTTCAATTGCAACTTCACAAGGTCCAAGCATTAAAACCGAAAATCCAATTGCTTAATTTTTAAGCCTTTTCGAAAAAGCTCGCCCAAGTTCGGCGGGTTTTTTTCTTTTTGATTTCAGCTAAATCTGATATAATAGTTTCAATATGTTAAAATTCTACAATACGCCAAATCGAGAACTTGAAGAATTTCACCCAATAAACCCAAAAAAATGTTAAAATTTACACTTGCGGGCCAACAGTTTACGCCAGCCCACACATTGGCAACTGGGTAGCATTTATCTATTGGGATATTTTAGTTCGAACTTTGCGCTTAAACGGATATAATGTTACTCGCACGATGAATATTACTGATGTTGGACATTTAGTTAGCGATGAAGATGATGGCGAAGACAAGCTAGAGAAAAGGCGCAAGGCGAGAGGGGAAAACAGCTTGGGAAGTTGCCGAATTTTATACGGCAGAATTTTTGAATGGAATGCGAGAACTCAATTTAGTTAAACCCGAGAATCTTTCAAAAGCTACCGATTTTATTCCTGAACAAATTAAAATTATTGAAGAACTTTCAAAAAAAGGTTTTACCTATGAGACCAGTGATGGAATTTATTTCGATACAGCAAAATTCCCTCGTTACGCCAATTTTGCACATCTTGATTTAGATAATTTAAAAGCTGGCGCACGCGTAAATTTCAACCCTGAAAAGCGAAATTTAAGCGATTTTGCACTTTGGAAATGGTCGCCAGAAGGCCAAAAACGCGATATGGAATGGGAATTTTGTGGAAGGATGGGTTTTCCCTGGTTGGCATTTGGAATGCTCAGCTATTGCGATTAATACTTTAGGGTGAAACGATCGATATTCACACTGGCGGAATTGACCATATCCCAGTTCATCACACAGACGAGATTGCTCAAAGTGAAACCTTCACAGGCAAGACTTTTTTTCGAATTATTGGCTGCATTGCAATCATATGAAAAGTGAAGGGCAGAAAATTTCGAAATCACTTAGTAATGGCTTTAACCTTGAAGAACTGAAATCTCGCGGATTTTTCGTCAATAGATTTTTAAAATGTTTGTTTTACAAAGCCAATATCAAACCGAAAGCAACTTTAATTTTGAAAGCCTGCAAGCAGCTAAGAATCGGCTCAAGAATTGGCAGAATATTGCAAATATGCGTTGGCAAATTAAAGGAAGCGAAGGGAAATTCAAGCCTTGCTGCTAAAAATGCAATTCTTGAAGAAATTAATGAAAATCTCGACACACCAAAAAGCTTTAGCAAAAAATTGATGAAGTTTTTTAGTGAAATAATTAAAGCAAACCCCGAAAAACTAAATCACCAAAACCTAATTGAACTTTTTAGAATTTATAGACGATCTTTTGGGGCTAAATCTGCTTGGTTCAACGCCAGATATTCCAGACGAAATTAAACAGAAGATTATCGAAAGAAATGCCGCTCGTACTGAAAAAGATTGGGTGAAAAGTGACAAAATTCGCGATGAATTGCTTTCGAAAAATATTGTTTTACGAGATACGCCGAAAAAGAGTTTTTGGGAATATAACTAATAAAAATCAGCCTTCGAATTTGAGGGCTGATTTTTTTAGTTATTTTAATTACCAATTTTTCTTAAGAAGTTCAACAAATTTTTCCGAGTTTTTCTTCACGCGTGCAGCGTTTTTCGAGATTTTTAATTGTTCTTGAACAAGAATTTTTTTATACAAGCCGCTAAAGGAATTGCAAGGAGCGCCCCAAAGTAGACCAAAAAGCGTAAACACCAATTGTAAGTGCAACAAAAATTATTAGTGCCGAGAGCTGATTATTTCGAGCTTGAATCATTGGGGAGATCACATTATTTTCAACTTGTTGGTAAATTAAGAAATAAATTAGAAAGAATAATCCAGCAGTCGGAGCATTTAGTCCCTAAAAATTACGGCAGAAAGTAGCCCAGCAATTGTAGCGCCAACCATAGGAATCATTCCGAAAATGAAGAGTAAAACTGCAATTGGTGGAACTAAAGCGATCGGTAATCCAAAAATTAATGCTAAAATCGCTGTTGCAATCGAACCGCAAGTTGCACTAATTGAACAAATTGTAACAATGCTTGAAACATAGCCTGAAACTGTTCCATACATTCGCGAAAGAATCCTGCGGTGATCTTTTTTTCGAGCGTTTTATCGGTATAAAAAAACTTTAAAAAGATTTTTATCTATTAAGTCTGGGATCCTTCAACGAGCATTAGAAACGCCATCGCAAGAATCATAAACAGAGAAATAAGCCAACCAACAATTGATGCAATACTTCCGAAGAAGAAGTCACCTAGCTTTGAAACCGAAGAATTAATTGATCGCGTAATTGAATCAACTGCTTGTGAAATCATTCCTTCAAGATGGTTTTCAACAATAAATCTACGGATTCCAGATTCCTCACCGGTATAATTTTTTACAATTTGCGGTAAATCTTTTCGAAAAATGTTTAACTTGGTCAGCAATAATCGGCGTAAGAAGTGAAATTAAAGCACCCAAAAATTAGAACAATCGTAAGATATGCGACTGCGGTTGCTGCCACGCGGTTTTTTTATTTGAACCGGGTAGAAATTTTTCGTGATTCTCGCCACTGGATCATTTAGAGCAAGAGCCAAAAAGGCCGCAATTATTATCATAATCAGAACGTCTTTTGCAACCCAAATTAATCCTGCAAAAATAATAAAACCAAAAAAATCACCAGCCAAAAAGCGAATTAGTGTTTTTTGTATCGATTTCAATTTTAACTTTCATAAAAATAATTATATCATATTTTTTTAAGTTTTCGAAAGTTAGTTTTTGTGTTATACTATTATCTATGAAAAGTGAATTTTTGGAATAAAATTATTGAATCAACTGGCGAAGAAAATGGTAAAAAAACTACCATTTTTTCTCGTTAGCACCAATGGAAGCCGTGACTGATGTAGTTTTTTTCGGCATGTAGTTTCGAAAGCGGCACGACCTGATATTTTTTTATACCGAATTCACAAATTCTTCAAGCTTCGCTAGCCCAAAAGGAATCCATAGTACACGCGGGCGATTAACTTTCACAGCAGATGAGCAACCAATTATTGCTCAAATTTGGGGCTCACGACCAGACGATATTAAATTTATGTGCGAAAAACTGCCAGAGCTTGGCTATCAAGCGATTGATATTAATATGGGTTGCCCAGATAAAGCCGTAATCAAAAAGTGGTGGCGGAAGTGATTTGATTCGAAACCCTGAGCTTGCCGCAAAAAAATCATCAAAAACGCAAAAGCTAGCGGTTTGCCAATTTCGGTAAAAAAACGCGACTTGGTTTTTCTAAAGTGGTGAGAGTGGCGAGATTGGCTCAATTTTTTACTTGAACAAGAAATTTCAGTTTTAACTATTCATCTTCGAACGAAGAAAAGAAATGAGTAAAGTTCCAGCGCATTTTCGAATTAATTCCTGAAATATTAGCACTACGCGATGAAATTGCGCCAGAAACCCTAATTCAAATTAATGGCGACATTAAAACTCGCGAGCAAGGCTTGGAACTTTGGCGAAAAATTTCCAAAAAAATTGATGGAATTATGATCGGCCGTGGCGTTTTCGAAAATCCATTTTGTTTTGAAAAAATCCGCCGGAAACCGCTCGAACTTCAAGTGATTATTTAGACTTTGCTTGAGCTTTCAACTTGATTTGTTCGAAAAAAATATTCTCGCGAGCTTGAAAAAAACGCCGTTTTGAGCCGTTTAAAACGATTTTCTTTAAAATTTATGTTCGTGAATTTGCTGGCGCTAGTGACTTTGCGTGCAAAACTGATGGAAACTAAAACTGTTGAGTGAAGTTCGTGAAAATTTTTAAAGGATTTTAGAAATGCCACGCAAAAATAATAAACAGAAAAGTGAAGTTTAAAGCGTTTCGAAATGCAGCTTTCGAGCTCAAAAAGAAGACGATATACTTCAAAAGCTTCGAAGCTGAAAAATGCTGCAGATTATTTGATGACTATGGATTTTTCGCTTGAACTTAAAAGTCTATCAAGATTTAGATGGCGGATGGTATTTGACCAAGAAAAATTTAATATTTTGTAAATTTTAATGATTTTTTTAAGCTTTTTATGCTAAACTATTATTTATGGATAAAAAAAGTTATTGTTTACTCAACAAGCTGGTGCGGATTTTGCTCAGCTGAAAAAAAGATTGGCTTGAACACAACGGTGTAAAATTCGAAGCTAAAGATATTGAAGAAGATGCTGAAGCTCGAGATGAGCTCCTCGCAAAAAAATGGGCGGGGAGTTCCGTGGTGTGCCAGTAACAGATATAAATGGCGAAATTGTACTCGGTTTTGATCGCGCAAAAGCTTTCTAAATTACTTGATATTAAACGATTTTTAATCTGAAAAAAATTGTAGCGAAGGATTGAACTTTCGCTACTTTTTTTATTTTTAGTATAAAAGTAAGAACAGTTTCCACTTTTAATTTCCACGAATTTCTACAGTCTGAAAATCCTTTTCGGTAGATTTCATTACTTTTTCGAAAATAATCATCGTGGCTCACAAAAATAATCGCACCCGAATAATTCTTCAAAGCCCGTTCAAGCTCTTCAATACTTGGTAGATCCAAATGCGAAGTTGGCTCATCTAAAATCAAAATTTGCGGCTCATTCGAAAGCATTTTAATCAGCTGAAAACGTGCCTTTTGCCCACCAGAAAGTTCACGAATAGGTGTTTCGAAATCTTCAGTAGAAAAGAGATATTGATGTAAAATTCGATAAAATTTTTCCTCCGTGATTGAAATATTTTTGGTCAAGGTAGATTTTTTTCAATTGCATCTTTTAGATTCATCTCAAAAAAATTCAGAACCAATTTCTTGGCTATAAATTCCAATTCTCGTGGTCTCATCAAGAAAAAAATCTCTACCATCGTAGATTTCCGCTTTTTCATTTTCTGCACCAAAAAAATTGTTTTTAATTAAGCTGGTTTTTTTCCAACACCATTTCGACCCAAAAATCTCTAAAATTCCGCCAACTTTTAGATCAAAATTTACATTTTCAAAAAGAATTTTTGCACTATTTTTATTTTTCAAGCGCATCTTCAAGCAGAACCATAGCCGAGCGCAAGATTTTCTGCCCGCACCAAACTTCGCACTCGAACGCGTTTCTTCATTTTTAATACCAATTTTAACATTTTTGGCCTTAAATTTTTGATAAGATTTTCGCCGCCTTAAAACCTAGGTTTTCAACATTTGCTTGATCAATCCAAAAACTTGGCTTTTTCAATCAGCTCCAGATCGCAAGCTCTTCGCGTGATTTATTTTCGAGCCGCTTTAAACCGTTGGATTGTACTCGGATCACGAGCCTTTTCCTTCATTCGTTGATATTCACGAACTTTATCTTTCAAATTTGCAATTCGGCGCTGAATACTTTCAAAATCTTGAATTTGATTAGTCGTCGAAAACATATTCGCCCTGCAAATAATCGTCATAATTTCCTTTAAAAAAATATAAGTTTTTGCCGTCACGAATTTCGATAATTCTATCAACTCTCGAAAGCACATCACGGTCGTGCGTAATCACTAAAACCGCTTCGTTAGAATTCTTCATCCAGTTTAAAAAAACGATTTTTGGCGTGCGAATCCATAAAGTTAGTCGGCTCATCAACGAGCGCCAAATCAGCTTTCGAATGGATAATTTTAATCGTATCGACTAAACGTTTCTGACCACCCGAAAGTGTTTTTCATCTGGCGATTTTCAAAACCACCAAGGCCAAAATCACGAAGTTCAGCTTTAATTTTTATCTTCAATAAAGTGGAAAATTTTTTTCTCTGAAAGCGATTTAGAGCATCAGTGTATTTTTTTCGATCAGCTCCATGTTTTTCGCCCATTTTTTCAGGAAGTTCACGCAAAAGGTTTTGAAAGATGAGCATATTCCGGCAGATCATTCAAGATGAAATCAAGCACAGTTTGCTCACCAACATCGGAATATTCCTGTTGTGTACTGGCAATAACTGAACCTTTTTCGAAAAATCACTTCACCTGAAAAAAATCTTGGTCACGACCAAGCAAAAAATACCAAAAAGCGTGGATTTTCCAATTCCATTTCTCCCAATTAAACCAACTTTTTCGCCTTCATCAATGCTAAATTTTACGTTCTGAAGAAGTTGCTTGTTACCAAAAGATTTTTCAGTAATTTCCACACTAAGAATCATATTATTTCTTTAATTTTCGCGAGAGTTTTTCAAACCAATTTCGCGGTTCTTGTTTTTTCTTTTCGATCACAAAATTATAAATTTCTTCAAATTTTCGAGATTGTAAAAATTCAAATCGTGTTTTTTTAATAATTTCGAGCCCATTTTTTTGAAAAAAATCTGCTGCAAGTTTTTTTGCCATCAAGAATTTTTCGAAATACTTTTCGACGATTTGTTCAACGTTATCAGTTTCACACAAAAAACCATTCACGCCATCTTGGCAAATTTCTTTAACCGCACCAACATCAACACCAATCACGGGTTTACCGCAGGCCGCAGCCTCAAGAAAAACAATTCCTTGAGTTTCAGTTGGGCTGGCTGACACAAACACGCTAGCTGCACGGTGAAAATTCACTAAATCTTCACCAAGTTGCGTGCCCATGAAGCGAACATTTTTCCGAAATTCCTAATTTATAAACCAAGTTCTCAAGATTCGGGCGATCAGTACCGTCGCCAACAATCACTAGCTGGGCTTTTTTTGTTATTTTTTTAACACTTCATTAAACGCTAAAATCAATGTTGAAATGTGCTTTTCAGCATCAACACGACCAATATTCATTACAATTGGTGAGTTTTGTGGCAAATTAAATTTTTCAAAAAATTCTTTTGGCGGTTTTTCAGGGGTAAATCGGCTTAAATCAATACCATTCGAAACAGCCTCAATCGGCATTTTTGGCTTTTTCTGGATTTCGAAAATGCCTTTCAATTGCTTGCTGAGTTGGCATTGTGGCATAATCTGCTTGAAGTGCAAAACGTTTAGTATAAAAGCAAAAACAGTACGATTAATAATCGGCGACAGTGGTGCAAGCATCTTTTAAATTATCAAATAAATTCTCGGGGCTAGAATGATTAGTGATTACCACTGGAATATTATGTTTTCGTGAAAAATCAATCATTGCTTGACCAACAAAAAGTTGCAATTGAATATGCGAAACATCTGGCATAAAATTATTTTCTTTACAGAATTTGCGAATTTCACGGATTGGAAGAAGAGAAAGTCGATATCCGTTATGAAGATAAATTCGCGGAATAGTAATTCGGCCACCAGCAATTTTGCGTGGCTCAGGAAGAGTTTCGGTTTGATTTGGGTAAAAAGGGAAGTTGGTCGAGCTTAAACGAACTACGCGGTAGCCGTCGATTTCTTCAACATAATATTCACCAGTTTGGCTTTGGCGCAAAAACCACAACTTCGTGGCCACGAGCTGTCATTTGTTCGGCTAAATTTTTTTCGAAAAAGACCGAAATTCCGTTAATCATCGGCCAGAATAAATCAGATGCAATTGCAATTTTTCATAAAGCTTGATTATATCAGATTTCGCAGCAGATTTCAAACCAAATTAGTTATGCTTTAAAAATTCAAAACAACTTTTTAATCGTTTCTAGTTAGGTGTGTGGAAGCGTTGCGATTAACTTATATTTTTTTATTTTTTTAATTAAAAACAATTTTTCTATAAAAAAATCTAGAACTCTGTCAAATTATAAAATTATAATTTTAAAATTTGCAGAAAAAAACTTTGAAAGTGTTAAAAATAAAGTTAAAGCTTTATGAAGAATTTAGTAATCGTAGAGAGCCCCGCCAAGGCTAAAACTATTGAAAAAAATATCTCGGCAAAGATTTTTACAGTAATGTCCAGTGTTGGGTCATATTCGCCAGATTGCCATAAAGATGGTGGGCGACCAATAGAAACAAACAATAAATATAAAATTACTTTTGAAGTTGACCCAAGCAAGAAAAAAAGTGGTTAGTGAGCTTCGAAAAAGCAGTAAAAGAAGCTAACGACGTCTGGCTTGCAACTGATGAAGACCGCGAAGGGGAAGCGATTGCGTGGCACCTTTGCGAAGTTTTGAAAATTAGATCCCAAAAAAACTACCAAGCGAATTGTTTTTCACGAAATCACTAAAAAAATGCAATTGAAGAAGCAATTAAAAAAATCCGCGAAAAAAATTGATATGAAAATGGTTGAAGCTCAACAAACCCGCCAAACTTTAGACTGGCTGGTTGGTTTTGATTTAAGCCCTGTTGTGTGGAGAAAAAGTTCCCTGGTGGTAAAAAGTGCTGGCCGCGTGCAGAGCCCAGCAGTTAAATTGCTCGTGGAACGAGAGCGCGAGATCGAAAAAGTTTGGCGCAAAAAGTTCGTTTAAAATTACTGGGGAGTTTTTTTCATTCCAAGCTCAGGTGAAATCTTAAAAATCTGAACTTAATAAAAAAATTCGAAAGCGAAAAAGCTGCTACTGATTTTTCTTGAAAGCTTAAAAAAATGCAAATTTTAAAGTGGTAGATATTTCAAAAACTCCTGGAACTCGCAACCCAAAGTGCGCCTTTTACCACTTCAACCCTTCAGCAAGAAGCTAACGCACGGCTTGGATTTTTCAGCCAAAAGTACAATGGCTGCCGCACAAAAGCTCTATCAATCTGGTAAAAATTACTTACATGCGAACCGACAGCGTAAATTTGAGTGGATTCGCAATTAAATCTAGTGAAGAATTTATCAAGAAAAACTTTCGGTGAAAAATATCACAAAGCACGCAATTTTGCCACAAAATCGGCCGCAGCGCAAGAAGCACACGAAGCAATTCGACCAACTGTAATAGCGAATGAAAAAGTTTCAACCAGCCAAGATTTACAAAAAATTTATACACTGATTCGAAACCGAACACTTGCTAGCCAAATGACGCCAGCGCAAATCGAAAAACCACTATCAAAATTGAAATTTCTGGTCAAGAAAAATTATTTTTGAAGCTAAAAGGTGAAGTGGTTGTTTTTGACGGATTTTTTTGAAAAGTTTATTCAAACGGAAAGAAAGATGAATTCTTACCAGAACTTACAAGTGGTGATAGTTTGAATTTTAATGAAATCATCGCAAAAGAAGTTTTTCACGACCGCCAGCACGCTACAGTGAAGGTTCTCTTGTTAAAAAACTCGAAGATTTAGGAATCGGCCGCCCATCAACTTATGCTACGATTTTGGATACAATTCAAGCTCGCGGTTACGCTATGAAAGGTGAAGGTGAAGGAGATCCACGCGATGTGATTCAAATTTCACTTTCGAAAAAAACAAAAATTAACCGCGAAGTTGTTCAAGAAAAACCGGTTCAACCAAAGGAAAACTGCTTCCAACTGCTAGCGGCGAAGTTTTTGAGTGATTTCTTGAACGATTATTTTAATCAAGTTGTTGATTATGGCTGGACAGCAAACCTCGAGAATGACTTCGACAAAATTGCTTTAGGCGAGGAAGATCGTCTTGAAGTGCTTGACGATTTCTATAAACCATTTCATAAATTAATTATGGATTCAGGCGAAATTGATCGCAACGCTGTAGCGCCCGCTCGTGAAATTGGAGTTGATCCAAAAACTGGGCGAAAAGTTTTTTTGCACGATTCGGTCGTTTTCGGTCCGATGATTCAGCTTTAGCGACAATAAAGTTGAGGGCGAAGAAGTCAAATTTGCACCAATGCCAGCTGGCGAAAAAAATCGAGACAGTTTCACTCGAGAATGCCTTTTAAAAATGTTCCTTTTACCACGAAAAGTTGGTAAAACTACCAACGGTAAAGAAATTACAGCCAATATTGGCCAATATGGCCCATATATTAAAAATTGAAAATACTTTTGTGAGTATTAAGCCAATGTCTCCTTTTCGAAATTACTGAAACTGAAGCACAGATGCTTTATGAAGAAAAAAACTAAAGGCTGATGAAAAGCGAATTTTAAAGAAATTTCGAAAAATGGAATTACAATTTCTCGCGGCGGATTCGGAAGAAAATATATTACCGATAACAAAAATTAAAGCAATTCTGCCAAAAAGATTTAGACATTGAGAAAAATTACCGAGAAAACAAGCTAGTGAATTAATTGAAGTTGCAAAATATCGAAAAATCTGGTAAAAATCAACCATCAAAAAGACAGCGAAACAAAAAAACAGCTTCAAAAAAACAACCAAGAAAGCTGTTTCAAAAACTACAAAAATCAAAAAAATAGCATTTAATATTTCGACTATAAACACTAGCATAATGACATAAAATTTTTAAAAAAATAAATTTTTTTATGTCATTTTTTTGTTGTTTTTTTACAATTTTGTGGTATAATATAAATAAAGAAGAGATAAATGGTATTGACAATACTCAAGTGTTATTGAAAAAAATAATACTTGGTTTTTTTATAAAAGTATTAATTTTAATCAAGGAAATTATGGAACAAGAAACTCAGATTCAGAATGAAAAAAATCCAGTTGATTCAAACGGTTATTTCGAATGCTTTACAAGTTATCGACCAACCGCGAGAACGCGAAATTATCAACCGCCGCTTTGGGCTCGGCGAGAAAAAAAAGAAACTCTCGAACAAATTGGCGAAAGGCTTGATATTACTCGTGAGCGAGTTCGTCAACTCGAAAAAGCTGCACTCATTAGATTAAAAATCGCTGCTGAAAAGGGAAATATCGAACATCTTGCTGAAATTGAAAAAACTATAATTCGAAATCTTGCTGAAGTTGGGAGAATTTCGAAAACTAAAAAAATCTTGTTGAAAAAAACTATTGAATCTGAGTCGAGCGATCAGCAAATTTTTAACTTTTTTTATTTATTGCCGAAATTAGTTCGAAATTAGTTTTAGTCCAGGAAAACGATAAATACAACAGCGCAATCGCCAACGCAGAATATGGCGACGAACGAAAGATTAAAAAATCAATCGATGAAATTGTCAATATCATCAAAAAGAATAAAAGTCCAGTAACCTTGGAGCAGCTAGATGAGCAACTGAGCTATGAACATCCAAGCCAAATTAGTGCGATCGCCAGCGTTTCAAAATTACTCGCAACTCTAAACGGGCTTTGGGGGTCTTGAAAAAGTGGCCAGCAGTGAATCCGAAAAATATTCGCGACAAAATTTTTGTGATTTTAGAAAGCCAAAAAAAGCCAATGCATTTTTCAGAAATTGCTGAAGAAATTAGAAAGAGCGACTTTAGTCGAAAAGCTGTTACAACTCAAGCAATTCATAATGAACTAATTAAAGACAAACGTTTTCGTTTTTGATTGGCCGCGGAATTTATGCACTCGACACCTGGGGTTTCAAACGCGGAACTGTGGCCGATATAATTACGGCGGTTCTTAAGGAAGCGGGCGAGCCACTTTACCGAGATGAAATTGTAAAACGCGTACTTGAAAAACGCAAAGTTAAAGAAACGACTGTTTTATTAAATCTTCAAAGCAAAAAAGAGTTCAAGCGCGTAGCAAAAGCAACTTACACTTTAGCTGAACTCGCCTAAAAAAAGCTAAAATTCGCTCAAAAAAATTTGGGCGTATTTTTATTTTCGAAAAACCAAAAAAAGCATAACCACCATCTTGATTTTTACAGTTTTTATGCTATTATTTAAACACTATGACGGCATTTTTTTCAATCTTATTTAACCCTTTAGTTTGGCTAACAATCGTGGCGATTTTAGCTTTTCTAACTTGGCAAAATTACAAAAAAATCGATAAATTAACTGTAATGAATACCGACAGTGTTCTTTTAGCGTTGGAAATTCCAAAAACTAACGATAAATCTGAGCTTGCCGCCGAGCAACTCCTTGCCAGTTTGCACGGAATTTCTACGAGACCCAACTGAACTTAAAAACAACAATGGTGTTCAAGAACATTTAAGTTTCGAAATAGTATCTGTTAATGGCGCTATTCGGTTTTTATGTTTGGATGCCGAGAACTTTACAAAGTTTTTGTGGAAGGGCAAATTTATTCGCAATATCCAACAGTTCAAATTTATGAAGCAAAAAGAAGATTACGCAGAAAAATCTCGAAAAATAAACACGTAATTTATTCAACTGAAATCGACTTGATTGAAAAACGAAGCCTTGCCAATTAAAAACTTTTGATGGTTTCGAAGTTGACCCACTTGCAGGAATTACTGGAACGCTCGCAAAAATTAGACGGAACGAAATGACCAACTATGGATTCAAGTTTTAGCACGACCAGTTGCTGATGATTGGCATAAAAAAATCAGATGAATGGGTGAAGAAAAGTTAAGTCTGGCAAAAAAAGCTTTTTAAAATTGATTGGAAATATATTTTTGCGAATTTTAGAAGCGCTTTGGACACCACCAGAAGGGTTCAGAAAATGCTAAAAAAAGAACCATCAGACCGCGATAAAAACTCGTATTTCAAAAAGCTGAAGAAAAAGGCCACAAAACTTGGTTATCAAGTTAAAATTCGCTTAGCGTATTTAGGTGAAGATGAAGATACTGCACGGCTTCAAATTCAAGCTCTAACTGGAACTTTCAAACAGTTTAATAGTACAAATTTAAATGGTTTTTAAAGGCTTCGAAATTCTTCACTCGATAAAGATAAAATTCGAGATTTTTCAATCGCGAATATTCTTTGATGACGGCTTTATTTTTAAATATTCAAGAGCTCGCCAGCATTTGGCATTTACCACACACAAACGTAGAAACTCCAAACATTGTTTGGGCTTCAAGCAAAACCGCCGAACCGCCTTCGAAAATTACCAATAATTACTGGCGACCGCGCACATGATGAGAAATATTTCAGCTTTTGGTTTAACAAACTTTCGTGGAATTAATCACCAATTTGGAATGCTTCGCCGCGACCGTTCACGCCACCTTTATATTATTGGTCAAACGGGAACCGGAAAGTCTGGATCGCTTGAACTTTTGGCGCTTTCGGATATTTTTCATGGTGAAGGATACGCAATTATCGACCCACACGGCGATTTTGCACAAAACAACATGCGCTTTATTCCTGAACATCGTCTTAATGATGTAATTTACTTTAATCCTGCCGATACAGAATTTCCGCTTGGCTTCAATCCACTTGAAGTAACTGATCCGAGCCGAAAATCGAACATTTCTTCCGAGGTTATCGGTGTTTTGAAACGTATGTTTGGTGATTCTTGGGGCCCTCGCCTTGAATATATCTTGCGTTTCACACTTCTGGCACTTCTCGACCGCCCAGAAACTACAATGCTTGATATTTCAAGAATGCTAACAGATGGCGATTTTTCGAAAAAGAGACTTTAACTTATTGTAAAGATGACTCCGTACTTCAATTCTGGAAAAAAAGGAATTTGGTCAATGGGGTGAAAAAAAGCAGGTGAATGAAGCTATCGCACCGATCTTAAATAAGGTCGGAGCTTTCACAGCAAACCCAATTATTCGAAATATCATCGGTCAGCCAAAAATCGACCTTTAATATTCGCGAGATTATGGATGAAGGTAAAATCTTGGTTGTTAATCTTTCGAAAAGGGTTTAATTGGTGAAGATAATGCCCTCAGTTCTTGGTTCTTTTTGGTAACTAAAAATTCAGCTTGCCGCCCAATCACGCGCAGATATCGAACGGCTTGAAGATCGCCGACCGTTTCATCTTTTATGTTGATGAATTTCAAAAACTTTGCTACCGATTCTTTTGCGGTAATTCTTTCAGAAATTCGAAAATACGGCTTAACTTTAACCGTTGCTAATCAATATGTTTCACAAATGACCGACAGTGTTAAAAATGCGGTTTTTTTGGAAATGTTGGATCAATCATTTCGTTCCGTGTTTCGGTTGAAGACGCTCCAGTTTTTGGCCGAGCAGTTTAAGCCACAATTCGATGCTTCAGATTTAATGAGCTTTAAATAACCGCCATTTTGTAATGACGATGATTATTAACGGCGAAAAAAATCAACACCATTTAGTGCAACAACTTTAACTTTTGCCAAAACCTTTTAATGATTTGAGTGCGAAGATCATTGAAAATACTCGCCGAAATTACAGCACTCCACGCGCTGATCATTGAGCAAACGAATTCGCGATATTTCTAGTTCCACCAAAAGAACTAATGACAAAAAGCCTGGGCTGAACGCAAACGGTATGGAATTTTCGAAAAAAAGTTGAAGAAAAATGTGTTTTGCACCAGTTAAAAAAATCAAGGGAATTTCGAAAACAAAAATCCTCAGAATCATAAAAACCGACAGTGAAAACCACAAAATTTTCGCACCAGCTCAACCAATGTTTGAAGCGAAACAAAGGTTGATTTTCTCGCAAAGCACCGATTGATCGCGAAAAAAATCAGTCCAAATTCTGCTGAACAAAAAAAGAGCCAAGTTTAGGCCTTAGGGATCTTTCGAAAGCTTTTTGCTGAAAAAGGAATTGAAATCCCACAAGTAAAAAAACGCCGCAAACCACGTTCGCGAAATTTAAAAACCACAAACTCGAGAAGCTCAAAAATACAAATAATCTTAAAATTGAACATTAGAATCTGACAGCAAAGATTATGATTGGTAGAATTAAATAGTTACAGGAAAGGAATTTAATGAACAAAAAGTAATTTAATAGAGGTTAAGAATCTCGTCAAAGTTTATCGCGACGGCAATACATATTTTCAAAGCACTAAATAGCGTTTCGTTTTAGCATTCAAAAAGGTGAGAGTGTTGCAATTATCGGTAAATCTGGTAGCGGAAAAATCAACACTTATGCACCTTTTTAGCAGCGCTCGACAAACCAAATGAGGGTGAAATTTTTGATTAATGGCCAAAATATTGCTAAAATGAAAAACGCGAATTAAATAAACTTCGAAACCAAACTTTTGGCTTTGTTTTTTTCAGCAATTCTTTATGAATCCAAAAAGACACAGTTTTACAAAATGTGATTCTACCGCTTAAAATTGCCGGAGTTGGTTCTAGAAAGCGCAAAGAAATTGCTCTAAAAGCTCTCGAAGCTGTTGAACTAACCGACAAAGCTAAAAAAATAAAGCTTCTAAATCTTTCTGGCGGTCAAAAAAACAACGCGTCTGCGTGGCTCGCGCAATTGCAAATTCACCAGAAATTATTTTTCGCCGATGAGCCAACAGGAAATCTCGACTCAAAAACAAGTAAAAAAATTGAGGATTTACTTTTTGATTTAAATAAGGAAAGTGGAATTACGCTAATTATTGTAACACACGATGAATCTTTGGCTGCAAAATGCGACCGCCAGATTCGAATTCAAGACGGACAAATTGTTTCAAAAGGAGAAAAATAATGAAATTTTTAGATATGGTCAAAACTTCAGCATCAAATTTATGGCGAAATAAAGGTCGAACCTTTCTTAACAATTATTGCGGTTTTGTATCGGCTCTTTTACCATAGCATTAACCTCTGCCGTGAATATCGGCGTGAACGATTATATCCAAAAACAGCTTTCAGTTTTTGGTGACGACTCTATAATCTATTTTCAGCCAAAGCAGGATAATGGTGTAGCTTTTGGGCCACAAGAATATAAAGAAGGTGATTCGAAAAAACCCGATTCGCGATATACACAACAAACCTTGAATTCTAAAGATCTTGAAAAGATTAACAAAATTTCAAATGTTAAAAATGCCCGCTTCTATAAAATGGCGACACCAGATTATATTCAATACAAAGATGGCAAGAAACTTACAATCACATCTGTTATAGTAGAAGTTGAAGGACAAAAATTTGACTTTGATTTTCTAGCTGGGGGTAAACCAAAAAATAAAGACGAGGTAACAATTTCTCAGGATTATCTTGAACCTCTAGGCTTTAAAAATGCCCAAGCTGCGATTGGTGAAAAAGTAACCTTTCAAGTTTCAGATTCTTTAACTGGCGAAACTAAAGCCTTTACTCAAAAAATTTCAGGCGTAACAGCTAAGAGCTTGATTCAATCAGCAATGGTGATAATTAACGAACCAGCCCTTTAATGAAATTTATGACTTTCAAACAAAAAAAGCCTGCCAAAAGAGTCTAAAGAAAAAAAGTATTTCTGCTCTAGCTCAAATTGAAGGAAAAAGTAACTGAGGATAAAGTTGAACCAAATCAAGGAAGACGCTAAAAAAAGCGGGCTATTCAGCAAACACAGCTAAAGATCAAGTCGAAACTATCATGAACGTCGTAAATGGAATTACTGGCTCTTTGATTGTTTTTTTGGAGCTATTGCACTTCTTGCAGCTAGCTTCGGAATTATTAACACACTTTACATGAGCGTGCGCGAACGAACTCGTGAAATTGGTTTAATGAAAGCAATGGGGCTTTCGAACCGAAAGATTTTTCCAACTTTTTCAGTATTGAAGCAATTCTGATTGGTTTAATTGGTTCAATTTTAGGAATTATACTCGCATCTTTAGCGGGAGATGCTTTAAATAGTTTTTGCCTCAAAAAGATTTCTTGAAAAGGGCTTGAAGGATTTAATTTAACTAAATTTACAATTAAGAATAACATAACTATAACTTTAATTATTGCAGTTGTGGCATTTTTTTGGCCGGAGCTTTGCCAGCACGAAGCGCCAGCAAAAAGACCCAATAGAAGCTTTGAGATACGAATAGATGTCACGAAAAACACCGCATTTCGCAAAAATTTCTTGCGTTCGCCACGAATTGCACTAATGCTTGTTGGGCACAGCAATATTCGAAAAACGAGATTTTACGCTAGACATAGGTGCTGGAAGCGGTGTTTTTTTACTTATGCTCTTAGCAAAAAAATCTGCACAAGTTTTAGCAATTGAATCTGACCATGAAACTTTCAAAAAAACTTCAAAAATAACACTAAAAAAATTAGAGAATGTTGAAGTTTTATGTGCAGATTTTTTTGCGCTTCAATCTTTCAAAATTACCAAAAAAATTACAAAGTTTGCGCAAAACATTCCTTTTCACTTGAGTTCGCCAATTATACAAAAAGCTTACAACTGCTCAAAATTCACCAAAAAAAGTATTTATTTAATTTTACAAAAACAATTCGCCCGCAAACTAATTGTGAGTGATAAAAATTTTACTTCCGCACTTGGTGTAAAAATATTTCCCTTTTTTTCGAAAGTAAAAATTAAAAAACCTCTTCAAAAAAATCTGATTTTACACCACCGCCAGCTGTCGAAACCGTATTTTTTTCGAAATGAAACGACGAGAAGCTCCACTAATTTCGAAGGAAGAACAGCAAATTTTTTTAATGATTTTTATTGAAAAAAATGTTTGCCGTGCCAGAATTTTTATAAAAAAATTGCCAACCAAAAATTTAAAAACTAAAAAGCCAAGCGAATTGAAAGGTGAAGAATGGTTAGAGATATGGCGTTTTTTTGGCAAAATTCTGATAAAATAGAATAATTATGGCACGGAAAAATTAAGTTCGAAATAGCTAAATTTGATAAAATTACACCTGGTGGGCAAGCCCTTAGGTACGCTTGAAAAATGGAAAAAAATCTTTGCTTTGGGGAGTCTTACCAAATGAAACCGCAAAAATTCAAATTACAAAAAAAGTAAATCGAGTTTTATAGAGGGTTTTGCGGTTGAAATTTTCGAAAAATTCGCCTGAGAGAATTGAGCCGAAAGGATAAGGATAGTTTTCTTTCAACCAGCCCATGGCAGATTTTTTTGACTTTGATTTCGAACAAAAAAATCAAACAAGAACTAATTTTTCGAAAGCTTTCGCCAAGAAAAAAATTAAACTCAAAAACCAAGAAGATTTTTTTATTCTGATGGTAAAATTTTTGAATATCGTAATAAAGTGGAGTTTTTCATTTTTGGTGGGAAAAAAATCTGAAGAAAATGAAAATGATGGGTGAGCTAAGTTTAGCATTTTTTTAAGCGTGGAGGAAAAAGGAAAAAAATCCCAGTTTTTTTGGTACAAGTTTAGCTACATCAGAAATTAACCAAGCAGGCCAAAAAGTGCTTGCAATTTTTACGAGATAGAAAAAAACAGCAAGTCGAGATTTGAAGACTTTATTGATTCGTGCGAGTCAAAAAGGTGAAATTTCAGCCCAACTTTATGTAAAAAGATGAGAGGTTTAAGCTATTTTTCGAAAGAAGAAATAACTAGCCTTGGATTTAAAAAAATTTTTGAGATTATTTTTTTCAAACCCAAAATCGCCAGCCAGCGTAATAACTAAAAAGATTCAAAGCCAAAAACCAAGAGAATTTGCAAGATTCAGTTCTTGGCGTGAATTTTAATTATGCAACTGAGAGCTTTTTTTCCAGATAAACCTACCAGTTTATGAACAGGCTTTTGCGCGATATGAAGAAAATTCATCGATATTTCAAAACCAACAGTTGATTTATATTCTGGTGTAGGCTCAATTGGTCTCACAATTGGTGCGGGCGATTTAACTTTAGTTGAAATTAACGAGCCAGCAGTTAGAGAAATGCAAAGAAATATTACAAAGCTTGGGCGAGAAAAAACCGCAAAAGCTATCTTGTCACCAAGTGAAAAAAAGCTTTTAGACTTCATTAAAAAAGGCGCAAATTTAATTGTTGATCCACCACGAGCTGGAATGAATCGTGAAGTTTGTGAAAAGATTCTTGAGATAGAGCCAGAAAGAGTGATTTATTTGAGCTGCAACCCAACAACACAAGCACGCGATATAGCAATTCTGAGTAAAAAAAGTATGAGATAATTTACGCTCGTGGCTATAATTTCTTTCCACGAACGCCACATATTGAAAAACTTAATTATTCTAGAAATTAAAAAAATCAATAAAATATTTAAAGATATTGATTTTTATCTTGCTTATGTTTTTAATAGTTGCATATGGACAGACCGTAAATAAAAAAATAACAATAATATAGCTATTGAATGGTCGGCAAATGGAATATGTGATCCATCACAGCCAAATGGGGTGAGAAGTGAAGAAGGAAGCAATGGTAAAGTAGCCCTTCGAATAGTTCTAGAAGCTGGTGGATTCTACTATGTAAATAACTAGATATAATCTTAATAAAAAAACAGCTTTTCGTTAAGGAAGCCGTTTTTTTATTGTGGCGTAAAATGCATCTTAGCATCCAATAGTTCTAAAATAAACTTACTATTAAGCCAATAGAATAGAATAAACTTTGCAAAAATTAAATAACTCCCCGGAAGAGAGTTATTTAATTAAGTTTCATAGATTAAATACTAACCTTCAACGCAGTTTGCAACGCCGTTTTCAGTTTTAACAGAAACAGTGATTCCATTACCAGCTACGATAGCTCCGTCTGTGCCACATTTAGCGTTGTTAGAAACCTTCATTTGTCCAAGTGCAGTTGGCGCAGTTGTAGCCCCAGTGGCAGGTGTAACTGTATATTGAGAGTTTGTTGAAGGATCATTAAATGTTGTTGTCTCATTTGTTGTGATATATTTGCTAATGAAATCGCTCTTTAGAGTTGTTCCATTCCAAGGCAATGCTCCTCGGTTATTTGAAGTAAAGTCTGTAACTGCAGCACGCAATCGTGAAGCATCGTTCTTTCGTTGTGTATCACGTTGTGATCGTTGTAGGGCAGGAAGTGCCAAGAACACCATCAAGAAGATAAGACCCGCAATAGCAAGCACAAGCACAACTTCGATGATTGTGAAACCTTTTTTATTATTTTTGTTGATTGAGTTCATATTGAAAATCCACCTTTCTATGAACATTATTATTTATATTTTTATTTACGGTCTGTCCGTATGCAACCATTAAAACACAAGTACAATCATTTTGCAAGCATTTTTTTGAGGATTTTTTTCAGTTTTTCCACAATTTTAATTTATTTCATTAAAAATTTTTTTGTAAGAATACCTTTGAGCTGTTCGCCACGAACCAATAGAATCAGCATTAAAACAGCGAATTTCCCCATCACGGATTTCAGAAATTTCAACAAGGGCAGGGGTTATAAAGCACGCGTTTTTTTATAATATCGCAATTCTTCATCTTTTCACATCATGACGCCCTGGGAAATACTTCTAAAAATTGCACCTTAGCACGGTCATAAAAATAGTTTTTCGAAACCGCTTGGCGGAAAAGAAATAAGCTGGTTTTAAATTCATTTTTGAAAGAATATATTGAATATCGCCCAAAAGTTGCACGAGCTTCAAGCGAGATAAAAAGCATAAACACGACCTTTTTTTGCTTTTTGAAAATTGTAGCTTCGGCTGAATATCCAACCGAAAGATTGCGCAAAAATAACTTCTTCAATTCCAAAATTAACACCAAAATGTTTTTTTGCAAAAAAATTCTTCAAGATTTTTTTATCAGAATAAGCGTGATTTTTCCATAAAAATATTTTTAGCACATTTTCGAAAAAAATGGAAATTTAAAAGAAAATTTGCTATAATCAAAAAAATGGACATTACGGCAGGATTAAATAAAAAAACCAGAAAAGAGGCGGTTGAAAACATTAAGCGGGCCAATGCTAATTTTGGCAGGTGCGGGAAGTGGAAAAAAACCAAAACCTTAACGCACCGAATTGCGAATATAATTGCGCACGGAACACCGAGTGAGGCAATTTTGGCGGTAACTTTTTACCAACAAAGCTGCAAGAGAAATGCGAGAGCGCCTAGCTGAAATTACTCGAACGTGATGCGACATGACCGATTGTTTTATGCCTTGGATGGGAACTTTTTCACGGAATTTGTGTGAAGATTTTGCGACTCAAAGGTGAGGCAATCGGTATTGCGAATAATTTTCGTGATTTATGACGAAGATGACCGCCGGAATTTAATTAAAAAAATAATGAAAGATCTAAAAATCGACGAAAAAGGCTTAAAGCCACAAAGTGTTTCAAGCGCAATTTCGAACGCTAAAAACCAGCTTTTAACGGCCGAAGAATTTTCGAACGGTGCAAATTGGGGTTTTGAACAAAAAAAGTGGCTGAAATTTTTCTTGCGTTATGAAGAAGAACGAAACAAAGCTAACGCTTTAGATTTCGACGATTTACTTTTTCGAAACGGTAAAAACTACTTCAACAAAAATCAAAAGAAGTTCGTGAATTTTGGCAAAATAAATTTAAGCATATTTTGATTGACGAGTATCAAGATACGAACGCCGCACAATATGCGATTATTAAAAATGATTGTAAATACTGATCAAAAATATTTGCGTGGTCGGCGATGACTGGCAGAGTATTTATTCTTGGCGTGGTGCAGATTTTTACAAACATTTTAAATTTCGAAAGAGATTATAAAGGCGCAAAAGTAATTAAATTGGAACAAAATTATCGCTCAACTGAAAATATTTTGAATGCCGCGCATAATGTAATTACAAAAAACCACAATCGAACCGATAAAAAAACTCTTCACTGAGCTTGGCAAAAGGTGAGCCGGTTTTAGTGCAAAGTGCGCGAGATGAAAGTGAAGAAGCAGCAAAAAAATCGCAGGCCAGATTTTTCAGTTTTTAAAACTGTGGGTGCGCGAAAATTTAGTGATTTTCGCAATTCTTTATCGCACAAATGCACAAAGTTATAACTTTGAAAAAGCAATGATTCGGTATCAAATTCCATATAAAATTTTCGGCGGAACACGTTTTTACGACCGCAAGGAAATTAAAGATATTTTTAGCATATTTGCGTGTAATTTATAATCCGCTCGACCGTGTGGCTTTTGAGCGAATTGTGAATGTGCCGGCACGCGGTTTTGGGCGCGGTGAGTCTTTCGAAATTTTTTTAGACTGGCAAAGTTCGAACGGTCTGGATTTAATTTCAAGCCTACTTCAAGCAAGCGAACTTTCAACTTTAGCAACGCGGGCGCGAAAATCTTTAGAAAATTTGGGTGAAAATTTTTTTAGAGAGTGTCAAATTCTAAGTGAAAATTCAAGTAATCCAAGTGAAATTATCGAACGAATTTTAGAGCGTACAAATTATGGCAAAAACGAAAAACTAACCGAAAACGAAGCAACTGAACGCAGTGAATATCTTTCCACATTAGTGAGCGAGGCGAAAAACTACGCAGATTTAGCAAGTTTTTTGGAGGATGCAGCGCTGATGAGTTCGAGTGATACACAAAGTGGCGACGAAGTAAACTTAATGACACTTCACTCAGCAAAAGGTTTGGAATTTCCAGTCGTATTTCTTGCCGGAATGGAAGAAGGCATCTTTCCACACAGCCGAGTTTTTGATGCGGGCGAAGATGATCTAGAAGAGGAACGCCGCCTTTGCTATGTGGGAATGACGCGCGCGAGAAGAATTAATTTTAAGCTACGCCGAATCGCGAGCAGTTTTTGGGCAAAGGAATTATTCAAGCCCGAGCCGATTTATTACAGATGCCGAGCTAGAATTACCAAAAAAAGATTTTGGCGGATGGAATAATTTTTTTCAGATGATTACGAAGATGATTTTAGCCAAGAAGTTTCTTTTTGATGATTTTTTTATTATGATGGAGCAGGATTACAAATTGGCGACCGCGTAAAAAGTCCAGCTTTCGGTGTAGGGAAAGTGCTCGAAAATCGATGGAATGGCAATTGAGATTCAGTTCGAAAATGGCAAAATTCGCAAATTAAATGCTGAATTTGCACGCCTTGAAAAAGCTCTAAAAAAATTTGACCTTTCGAATTTTTATTTGCTAAAATAGATTTAATAATGCGAGTTTTACAACCAATTTATTTTTTTACAAAAAAACAGCTTACAATTGCGGGATTTATCTCGCTTGGATTTTTGCTTTTTATTAAACATTTTTTGCAGTTGCTGGACGAAATTCCGCCAAAGCTAGCGGCGAGGGAAACAAAAATTTTAACTGTTTTTCGAAAATGGCCAAAAAAATTTTCTTTTTAAAACTAATGCAAAAAAACAGTTCGAGAAGCATTAAATGCGCAAAAAAATTAGTTTTTTTCGAAAGATGATACAGTTGAGCCAAGCCTTGATGGCGAACTAACAGGCGCGGAATATAGCGTAAATATTTATCGCGCAAAACCAGTAATCATTGAAGATGGTGATTCAAAAAAATAAAAGTAATGACCGCCGCACAAACCTCACGGCAGATCGTTCAAAAAAATCTGGAATTAAAATTCATAATGAAGATAAAGTTGCTTTTCGAACAATCTGGTAACATTCTTGAAGATGGAACAACAAACTTATTAAAAAAATTACACGAGCAAAAAGAGATTTCGGTTGAACTTTTTGGTAAAAACCGAAAGTTTTTCGAACACAAAAGCAAAAACCGTAGAAGATTTCTTGAAAGAAAAGAATATATCGCTCACAAAAAGATGATGGAATTTCAATTGATAAAAAAACCGCAATTTCGAATGGTTTGAGTTTTTCGAATTTGGCGAAACGGTAAGCAAACAATTACAACCGAAGAAGAAGTTGCTTTCTCGACCGAAATAATTAAAGATACGAATAAAGATTCTAGCTATAAAGAAATAAAAAGAAGCTGGAGAAAAAAAGGATCGAAAAAGTGTAACTTATGAAATTGAAATGCAAAATGGTAAAGAAGTTTCACGCAAAAAAATTAACGAGACAGAAATTAAAGCTGCTAAAAAAACAAGTTGAGATTATTGGCACAAAAAGTAAATCTACCGGCTGGCTCGCACAGTGATTGGTTGAGTGCGGCAGGAATTTCTTCAGGCGACCACGGAATTGCAAATGCAATTATTGGTCAAGAATCCGGCTGGCGAGTTAACGCAACCAAACAGATCGAGTGGAGCTTATGGAATTCCGCAAGCGTTGCCTGGCTCGAAAATGGCTTCAGCTGGAGCTGACTGGCAAACAAACCCAATTACGCAGCTTAAGTGGATGAATTCCTATGTGCTTGGTCGCTATGGAAGCTGGCAAAAACGCTTACGCCCACAAAAAAAGCAAAGGGTTGGTATTAGTGGCAAATCTGAAATTTCAATCAAAAATCTGGTAAAAAGTTTTTCGAAAAAAAGCTAAAAAAATAGCGAAAATTTCGAACTTAAAGAATAATAAATCACTTGGTCAACACTGGTTGCGAGATAGGAGTGTTCTAGATGGAATTGCAGAAGAAGCTGAAATCAAAAATGGTGATTTTGTACTTGAAATTGGCCCTGGGCTCGGAACTTTAACTTCTTCACTTTTAAAATTTGCAGGTAAAGATGGTGAAGTTCTCTCAATCGAGTTTGATGAAAATTTGGCAAAAAAACTGCCAGCGCAATTCCCTAGGGAAAAAAATTTAACCGTAAAAATACGGATTTTTTTGGATTTCGATCTTTCGAAAATTGCCAAAAAAATTATAAAGTTGCCGCAAACGTACCGTATTATATTACTTCAAAAAAATTATTGAAAAAAATTACTCACTAGCGATAATAAACCAAGTATTGCCACACTTTTTGGTACAAAAAGAAGTTGCCGAGAGAATTTGTGCGAGATCTGGCAATTTAAGTGTTTTATCGATCGCATCACAGATCTATGCAGATTGCAAACTTGGCCAATTTGTACCACGAGAGTTTTTTACGCCACCGCCAAAAAGTTGATTCTCAAGTGGTTATTTTTAAAAACTAGAGAACAAAAATCTAATTGAAAAATTTTAACTCGAAAAACAACTGCCAAGTTTCTGAAAAAGAATTCTTTTCGAATCGTTAAAGCTGGTTTTTGCAGCAAAACGCAAAAAAAATTGCCAAAAAGTTTGAGCGCTAATCTTGCGATTTCGAAAGAGCGAACAGCTGAAATTTTAGAAAAATGTGAGATTTCACCAGATTTGCGAGCACAAGACCTTAAAAATAGAGAAATGGTTCAAGATTGCGAAAAATATTTTTATAGCAAATAAAAACGCTATTGCTTTTTTTACAATATTAGCAGTATACTTGAGTTATGAAGTCAGTCGAAAATCAACAAAAAAATCAAAAATTTAACTAAAAAAAGGGCTTTACGATCATTGAAGTTGTTTTAGTATTAGCTATAGCTGGACTAATCTTTTTAATGGTATTTTTTGGCTTTACCAGCACTTCAACGATCACAAAGAGACACACAGCGAAAAGCAAGATGTCGCAATGGTTGTGACAGCCCTTGCACAATTGGAAAGCTAACAATAAAGGGCGAGGCTATGCGTCTTTGGGTGATAGTAAAAACTAAAGCACTTTCACTCCAGATCGATGAATATGATAAAGAAAAATAAACTGAGTGATACTGTAATCTCCATTGAAAACAACCCTCTCAACAATTATATTAGGTTTTAGAGACGATAATGATTCAAAATAAAAAAACGATAGCTCTTCATCATTAAGTCTAAATACATCCTTTATAAAAACATACGTCAATAAACTGCTCCGATACTCGTGATTAGAATAGATAGTCATTTTGAAGAATGAAAGAATAATTGCAGTCGTAATTGATTTATGGGGTGTAATAATATAGAAATCCCTCAAAGAATGGCAGATCAGTGGTCTTAAAAGACATAAAAACCTGGAGCGGCTGCAGTTGTACATTTTTTTGGAATCTGGTGGAGCTTATTGTCAGGAAGCCTAAAACTTTTCGAAAGCCCAAAATCTTGGGCTTTTTGTTTTTATTTGAATTTTATGATATAATTATAAGCAGTATGACGAAGAAAAAACTTTATATAACAACTGCAATTCCTTATGCAAATGGAGCGCCCACATATTGGAAACGCTCTTGATTACTTAATTGCCGATATTTGGGCAAGATACCAGCGCCAGCAAGGAAATGAAGTGCGTTTTCAGGTTGGAACAGATGAGCACGGTAATAAAATCGCTGAAAAAGCCGCCGAAAATGGTTTAACTCCACAAGAATATGTTGACGGAACTGTTCAGAATTTCAAAAATTTGATGGACAAAATGAAAACAACTTATACCGATTTTGTTCGAACAACAGATTCACACCATGTCGGAGCATCACAATATATTTGGATGAAACTTCAGCCGTATATTTATAAAAATACTTACGAAGGATGGTATTGTACAGGTTGTGAGAGTTTTTACACTGAAAAAGAAGTAACTGAATTTCATGGCGTTTGCCCAAACCATCAAAAACTTTTCGAAAGGCTTTCAGAAGAGAATTATTACTTGCGAATTTCAGAATTTACACCAAAAATCATTGAAGCCATTGAAACTGACCGAATGAAAATCGTGCCAGAATATCGCAAGAAAGAATTTTTAAACTTCTTGAAAGGCGGACTTGAAGATGTTTCGATTTCACGACCAAAAAAGAATTTAACTTGGGGCGTACCCGTTCCTAGTGATCCGGAACAAGTAATGTATGTTTGGATTGATGCGCTCGCAAACTATTTAACCGTGATCGGATATCCAGATGTTGCAGGCTGGCAAGAATTTTGGCCAGCAAATGTGCAAGTTATTGGAAAAGATATTTTGCGTTTTCATGCGGGAATCTGGCCAGCAATGTTGCTTGGGCTTGATCTAGCTTTACCAAAAACTCTTCTTGTTCATGGCCACATTTCAAGCAACGGTGTGAAAATGAGTAAATCGATTGGCAATGTGGTTGATCCGAACGAAATTATCAATAATTACGGGCTAGATGCTTTTAGGTATTATTTCTCACGCCACGTTGCAACTCAAGATGATGGAGATTTTACCTGGGAGAAGTTCGAAAACGCCTATAACAACGAACTTGGTAACGACCTCGGCAATTTGGCTTCACGCGTAGCTAATATGGTTAAGCGTTATCAATCTGGCGTGGTTGGTGAAATTCCTAGCGATGAACACGACAGCCATACTTACAATGAGTATATGAAATCTCTGGAATTCAATAAAGCGATTGATGAAATTTGGGGATTGGTTCGCGCCCATAATCAATATATTGAAGGCGTAAAACCTTGGGAAATTGCCAAAAAAGCAAAAGAAAATAAAGATGAAGAAAATCATCTAGCAGAAGTTCTTGCACACTCTGTTTCAGGTTTATTGCAAATCAGCAAAATGCTTGAACCGTTTATGCCAGATACGGCCGAAAAACTTCAAACGATTTTTGGTAGTGGCGTAATTCGCGACGAAGAAATCGGCTTGCTTTTCCCAAAAATTTATCTTAAAACTGAAGATCCGCGTGCCGCAAAAATCGCAGCCGCAAAAAATAATCAAGCTAAAAAATAACCAGAACCTCGGCTTTAATGCTGAGGTTTCAACTTTCGAAAGGATAAAATGAAAATCATTGATTCACATTGCCACATTCACGATACGAAATTTTCCAATTCCTCAAGAAGAAGTTTTTGAGAATATGCAAAACTCTAAAATCTCAAAAGCAATTTGTATTGGCGAAAATCTTGAAAATTCTAAAATTGGCGTTAAATTTGCTGAAGAAAATTCTAGCAAAATTGAACTTTTTGCAGCGATTGGCGTTCATCCACATGAAGCCGAAAAAAATATGACCCAGAAGAGTTAGTTCATGAACTTGAGCAGCTTTCGAAAGCTACAAAAGTGGTGGCCATTGGTGAAATTGGTCTTGATTATTTTTATGAAAATTCCAACCGCGAGGTGCAGAAGCAAATTCTAAAAGCTCAGCTCAAACTTGCTCAAAAGCTAAATCTACCCGTAAGTTTTCATGTTCGAAATGCTTTTGAAGATTTTTGGCCAATTTTTGATGAAATTTCAAAATTCGGTAAAATTAGTGGAGTTTTGCATTCTTTCACAGATTCGAAAGAGAATTTAAATAAAGCTTTAAAGCGCAATCTATTTATTGGTGTAAATGGAATTTCAACTTTTACAAAAAAGCCCGAAGATATTGAAATGTTTGCAAGCATTCCACTTTCAAAAAAATATTAATCGAAACAGATTCACCATTTTTTTAGCGCCAAAAGGTAAGCGCGGAAAAGCCAAACCAGCCATCTTTTTTTCGAAAGTTAGTTGTTGAAGATTTAGCAGAAAAACAGCAAATTTCAGCCGAAGAAGTTGCTAAAAATCACAACCGAAAAATTGCGAAAAAAACTATTTAAAAATTTAATTTACCAAATATTGACAAAAAAATATTAAAAATATGATACAATTTAATCATATTTAAGGTTTAAAATGAACAATTCTGACAAAAAGTTTATACCAAATTCCATATTTTTTTCCAGAAGCTCAGAAAAGAGCCAGATTTCAAAAAAACCAAAAATCCCAGATTGCTTATGATATGCCACAAACAAATGCCCTTTAAAAACCTATTCAACAGGTTAAAAAAAGCCCACATTTCAGCCAATATTGAAAAAAATAATCAAATTGATATTTTTTTGGTGAAATGGTTGCGAAGAGCGCTCAAATTTTGCAATTTCGAAATATCGCCGAAGAAGAAATTCGTCTTTCGCACTTAAAAATATACTAGAAAATCTTTTTGAAAAATTCAAAAAAACACGAGAGCAATCAACTCTATTATAAATATCTTTTTGCGAAATTCAAGAAAAAAATCCGCAAGATATTTCGCGAGCATTAATCAATCTTGAAAGCAAAGTTGGCGCACAAATTTTTTTGGGCCAACAACGAACGGTATTCGGCGAGAATTTTTTTCGTACTTGACCATAATTCTTGGATTTATCATGAAGAATGGATTGACGGTAAGCGAAAAGTTCACCAAAAATACAACCAGATACGAGCTTCGAAAAAGACCAAGTGATTAAAATTGAAGCTGGGCCACACTATTTTTGATTTAAAAAGGAACAGAACTTCAAAAATTTTCACCATGCGGTACAAGTTTATTACCAGAATGTCTCACGATTGGTTTATGGCAGATAGTTTGAAATTCTCAAAAAAAAGTGTGCTATAATTGTTCAGAATTGTTTTTATTTTTTTAACGAAAGGAAAGAAATGGCTAAACATAAAAAGTTGGCATGGAGCAGACCGCAAACGAGCTTTGCGCGCAAAACTAAAAATTGAAAAAAACGTCGCGAAGCAAAAACGCCGCGAACGGATTGCAGCAGCTTTTAGCTACAAAATAATTTTAAAAATTTTTTTAAAAATCGCTTTTCTTAAAGAAGAGCGGTTTTTATTTTAATATTTTTAGATTATTGCTTTTTTTATTAATTTTATGATATAATTATAAAATCTATCGAATTTTTCGAAAAGAAAAATACATTTTGGAGGTGGGAAAAATGGAAGATAGAGGTATTTTAAATGTCATGCATAGAATCAAAAATGGCGAATGGTCATTTTGTTTTCTGCACGAGCTCGGGATGGATCAGCAGAGTGAGATTTCGGTTTGGCTTTCAGATCTAACCTATCAAGATGATTCGGTTTTAAATATGTCACCAGATGACATTATGAAAAAAGCTTGCGTTGCATTGCTTTTCGACGAAGAAACGGGCGAAGTAATTGCTTCCGCTTCAATGATGCAACCGCAAATCAATTCTTTTGGTCAAAGATTGGGCGAAATTGGCTCAATGTTTACCATTGAAGGATATCAGCGACAAGGTGCAGCGAGCTTTTTGGTTCAGCAAATTGATGAATGGGCAAAAGCGCAAGACGATATTCACGGTGCATACGCTTTTTTGAACTCGAAATCTCCGCGTTCATTTGCAGTGAATGGCTACAAGGGCGAGCTTCTAAAAGAAGGAGTTCTTTATAATGCAGCGGAGGTTGTTCCGGCTTATGCATTTAATCTTTGCAGAACGATTTGCTGCGATGCGCAGGCTATCCACCTGATGGATCTGGAGCTTCGAAAAAAAGAGCTTCAAGACTCAGAATCAAACATTAAAGAGCTCGACAAAATTAATGAAGAGCTTCGTAGTGCAAGAATTAAACGACAAGTTCGTTTCGAAAGTTTAATTCGTGCAAATGAGTCTAAAATTTGTAATTGCGGTATTACATATCAAAAAAAATTAAGCGCAGAGCAAATCAAGCAAGATGTAGAAACACATTACAAAATCATCGATTTTCTACATCGATAATTTCAAGAATAACTTGCACTGCTGTGATGTAGTAGTTGCAAAATTATTCTAAAACAGAGTGAGCTAAATGCTCGCTTTTTTTCTTGCTTTTCAAAACTAATTATGGTAAAATATTTACATCAAGGAAGTGGGCAATGTTTAACTTAAAAAAAATATTTTTTTAGCGAAAAACTCAGAAAATAAAAAAATTCGAAAAAAATAGTTCGAGAAACTTTTTTTAGGCGATGGGAAAAGCAATTTTAGATGCTGTCGATGATGGAGTTTTAGCAGTTGATTCGAAAGGGAATATCCTAGTAATCAACCCAGCCGCAGAACAAATTACAGGCTGGAATGGTAGCGATGCAGTTGGATTAATTTTTTTGATTCAGTTTTGAAAAATTACGAATAATGAAGGGCGGAGAGATGATTGAAATCTCCAACCCAGTAAATCGCGTTCTACAAAACTGGCGAAAATTTCACAACACGAGATTTATTTATTAAAAACTCAAAGCGGGAAAAATTATTCCGATCTTCTTGGCGGTAAATTCAATTGATGGGCAAAAATTCTGGCGTAGTTGTAGTTTTTAGGGATATTTCGAAAGAGTTAAAAGACAACCGTGAACAAGCAGAGTTTATATCAACTGCGAGCCACGAAATGAGAACACCAGTTGCTAGTATTGAAGGATATATTGGCTTAGCCCTTAATCCAGCTACTGCAACGATTGATGCACGCGCAAAATCTTACCTCCAAAAAGCTCACGAAAATACCAAGCATTTAGGACAACTTTTTCAAGATTTACTTGATATTACAAAGGCAGAAGACGGACGGCTCAAAAATGAACCTGTTGTTTTAGATGCAATTGAATTTTCGCGAAACATTTGGGAGGGGCTAAAGCCAAAAGCTGAAGCAAAGGGCTTAAGCTATACTTTCGAGCCAGATAACCACAAAACGGGTGAAAAAACCTTAACACCAGTTTTTTTCATTCATGCCGACCGCGATCACTTACATGAAATTTTAAATAACCTTTTCGAAAATGCCATAAAATATACGCCAAGCGGAATGGTTTCTGTGAATATTACGGGCGACAACAATAGTGTTCAAATTTCTGTTAAAGACAGTGGAATTGGAATTCCAGCCGAAGATATTCCACATTTGTTTCAAAAATTTTATCGTGTAGATAATTCTGAAACACGAGAAATTAACGGTACAGGGCTTGGGCTGTTTTTGTCGCGCAAACTTACCGAGTCGATTGGCGGCTTTTTAGATGTTGAAAGTGAATATAAAAAAGGTAGCACTTTCACTGTAAAATTGCCAAGAATTACGCGCGAAAACGCCGAGAAATTAAAAGCTATTGAAGATGCTAAAAAAAGCTGAGGAACACCAAAAAAATTGAACAAAAAGAATAATCAACGCGAAATCGACGAGGCCAACCGCGACATTACGGCAATTCTTGAAGATCCTAAAATAGAAAATCCGAGTGAAGAAGTTTTCGAAATTACCCAAGAAATTCAGCCAGAAACTTCAACTAATATTCATGAAACTATTCCACAAAATACGCAGCAAGAAGTTTTACAAGTTCAACAAACTCCGTATATACAAAATACAGCTAAAGCTGCTCAACAACAGGAAAAACAAATTTATGATAATTCTGCGCAAAATACAGCTCCAATTCCGCAATTAAATGTCATAAATGCCAAACAAAACCAACCGGCGCAAAAGGTAGCTCAAACACAGCAAGAATTTTCTAAATATGGCGCAATTCAAGGTTTTAGCCCTCTAGCGGGAGCTCAAAATCAGGATGGCCAAAATTCTGTGCCAATTCCTCAAACAGTACAAAATTATAATGCTCAAATAGCGGATAAAAATTTACAACAAAATACACAAGTTGTTCAAAATAATTACTCGTCTCAAAGTTCAATAGATATAAAAAATCGACAATTTCAACCGCCCCATATAATAGAAACTACGCAGAATATAGCACCTCAGCCGAGCCAGTATCCATCAAATCAGCCAACTCTAAATGATATCGAAAGAATGAAAATTGAATACGCTCAAAAAATGATGAATCAGCGGAAAAATTAAGCATAAATAGTATAGATTTTTTCGAAAAATAATAGTATAATAGGAGCAATATGACAAAGATTTTATTAGTAGAAGATGATAAAAGTTTGCGCGAGATTTATGGCGTTCGATTATTGGCGGAAGGATACGATATCGTTTCGGCTGGTGATGGAGAAGAAGCGCTCGCAATGGCGATTAAAGAGCGCCCAAACTTAATTGTAAGCGATGTAATGATGCCAAAGATTTCTGGCTTTGATATGCTTGATATTTTGCGCTCAACAACTGAAACGCGTGGTATTAAAGTTATTATGATGACAGCTCTCTCAAGTGAAGAGCAGCGCCGTCGCGGTGAAGCACTTGGTGCCGACCGCTATCTAGTAAAATCTCAAGTGGGAATTGAAGATGTCGTACGAACGGTTCACGAGGTTCTTGAAGATGGCGACTTAACAGTAGAACAGCGAACCGCACAAAAACAAGCACCAATACCTATGCCCGCCGAAGAAACTTCTACAATTCAATCGCAAGAAATTAAAGCACCAGCTGAATTATATTCTACCGCGCAAACGCAGGCAGCTCAAGCGCCAATTCAAAATTTCGAAAAACCAGCGCCAGCACCAGTTCGGCCAATTCAACCTATTCAATCTCCAGAGCGTGCTGCAGCACCAGGTTTAGTTCAATTCGAAAGAGAACAACCGATATCTTTTTCTACAAACCAGCCAATTCAGTCAGCACCTCAATCTATGCAGTTTGAACAGCCCTACACTAAAGTAGCACCAGCTCAAAATTTCAGAGCACCAGAATCACCAACAATTGAAGCTCCAGCTCATCCAATTAGTGATTTTGTAAATCAGCCTCAAGCAGCCGTTCAAAATAATAATCAGCCAACCACACCGACTGTTTCTGGCGAACGAGTAGTTCAGCCGATCGAAAATAGTCGAAGCGATGAAGAAATATTATCTTTTCAAATTAACGATATCCTAAAAGGCGGAACAGGCGAAAATCCTTTGAATAATAATCCTCAACCTCCTTTTGGAGCTCAATAAGTTGTGGAGCAAAAAACAGAACGCTTAAATAAATTCCTGGCATTGCAGCTAGGGATTTCGCGTAGGCAAGCAGATGAACTTATCGAAAAAGGGCGAATTTCTATCAATGGGAAAACTGCTCAACTCGGCGAACGATTCAAAGCAGGCGATGAAATAAAGCTCGGCGAAAAAATAATCTCAAAAACTCGTGAAGAAAAAAAATATGTAATTTTCAATAAGCCTCGTGGCTATGTTTGCTCGCGTAAAAAACAGGGAGAAAATGAAACAATTTATGCTATTCTTCCCAAAAAGAATTTAGCGCACTAAAAACCAGTTGGTCGGCTTGATAAAGATTCAAGTGGAATTTTACTCTTAACAAATGATGGCGATTTTGCTTTTTCAAATGACCCACCCAAAAATTTCGAAAGGTAAAAGAATATCTAGTTTCTCTTGATATGCCGCTTCAGCCAATTCATCAACAGATGATTGCCGATTTTGGAATTAACCTACCAGACGGAAAATCACAGCTTGGACTTGAACGACTTGATGATTCACGAAAAAACTGGAAAGTTATCATGAGCGAAGGGCGAAACAGGCAGATACGCCGAACATTTTCAGCTATAGGCTACGAAGTCAAAGAACTACACAGAACAGTTTTTTTGGCTCATATTTTTACCGAAAGATTTAAATTTTTGGTGATTTTCGAAAAATTGAAAAAGCTGATAATTTAAAAGAAGAAAAAGACCTCAATTGAGGCCTTTTTTTAAATTACTGTACATTTCATCAAGATCAAGGTTAATCAATAAACTCATTACATAACCAGCTCGAAATTTCGACACTCCTTCATCAAGCATAATTTGACAAAAAAAGATATCCAAAATCTTTTCGAAATATTCTCTAATTTCAATCGGAATTTTTATCTTTCATTGCCAGAGTTAGACTCGAACTCACAAGCTCGAGCAATTTTTTTCAGTCAAACTTTTCTCCAGGAAAATTAAAATAATGAATTTCTGTAGCATAAGTTCGTACAAGTTGTCCTGCCGTAACTGGATTTCCGAATTTTCTCAATATTAATCTTAAAGATAAACTTACTTTTGAACATCCAAGATCTCTTTCAACATCAAAAAGATTTCGAAAAAAATCTCAAAATTAGTATAAGGGCTCACCGCTTGCAAAAAGCCTGCTCGATAATCTTTTCGAGTATCTTTCTGCAACTATTCGACGAGTTTCCATTGACGCTAATGGAATAGTCGTTGTTATCATGTTTTTGAAATGTTCTTGCATTTCTGCACCTCCAAAATTTTTTTACTTGGATTTATTTATTATATCATTTTTTTAAGTTCTTTGAGCAAGTTTCTCAACATTGATTTTTATTTCGAAAAAAATTATACAATAATTGAATATGCTAAAAACTAAAAAAAGAACTTCGAAAAATGTTCTTCGATAATTTTTCTCGGCACGATTGCCGATAATCTTGTCGAAGCAAACTGGGCACTAGTAATGGCCTGGTATCCAAATGTAGCTTATGCTCAAGAATCACTAACAATGTTTGCAGTATCAGATACACTGTGGGTGGTACTTTCATGCGCTTATTATGCCGTTCGAACAGCTCTAGTCGCAAATTTGCTGGCTTATATGGTGGGTAAAAAAAGCGCCGAGAAAGCTTCGAAAACCTTTTAAAAAAATGCATTTTATTTGGTTTATTTAATTTTTAACACCAGCCGCTCTTATTTCTTTTTATTTTTTTGCGGGCGAAATTCTTGGTAGCCTTTGGAGTTTCGAAAGAACTGCTTTCAATGTATGTGCCTTATTGGCGAATTTGTGTAGCAACAATTTTTCTTGGTTTGTCCCAAGCCAGATGTTAATAACTTCTTATCTGAAAGCAACTTTTCGAACACGAGAAGCAATGATTCTCGACCACGCAACAACATGGACTTTATGGCGATTGGTTCTTTTTATAGCACTTTGGGTTTTTAAATTGGGGAGCGAAATGGAATGATGATTGCTTGTTTTTTTGGCTAACGCAATTCCATTGATTTATTTTTTTAATTGCTAAACCTTGCCCGAACTTCTTTAAAAAAATGGTTTTGAATTTGATCAGAGATGGATTAAAAAAACTTTGGTTAAATACAAAATGGGAAATTATCCGCAGATTAGCTCCAAGAATTGTCGCTATTTTCACAACATCATCGTTATTATATCTTTCACCATCATTTGTTTCAGCCCGATACTGGATTTATACGATTGGTGCTTTTTCTTGAAGGCGTAGGTTGATGCGAGCGCGAAGTCTTGCAAATGTTGACGTTTCTTACAACTCAAAAATTAGGCTTCAAAACACAAAAAGAAGTTTATCAAAAATAATAAATTTATTTGGCGGTTAGCTTTTAAAACTTTTTCTTTATTCTCACAGTTTCGATTGGATTTTTCGGCGCCAATTTGGGTGAATATTATTTCAAATGATTCAGCGGTGAAAAAAACGCAATCCTCAATCCGATGATTTTTGATTTTTATTTCGCGATCGAAGTTTGTTCAAAAATTCGCTATTATATTTCTGCTTTCAATTACGCGTTCATTTTTTTGAAAAAAATACAATGGCACCATGCAAGTTATTTATGCAGCAGCAACCAGTATTTCTAACCCCAATTGGAATTTTTAATTTTTCTAAAAACTCTAAACCTTGGCTTGACTGGCGTATTTCTTTAACCACTGCAATTGTTGGATTTTTTTGCAATTCTTTTTTTATCTGAAATTTATCTTCGAAAAACAAAAAAATTAAAGTTGGATTTTTAATTTCGAAAAGTTTGAATTTTTTTAGGCATATTGTGTTATAATTAAGAAACTATGTCTAAAAAAATCTCCCTAAAGTTGCAATTATTGGTCAGGCGAATGTTGGAAAAATCTTCGCTTTTTAATCGAATGATTCGTGCCCAGCAAGCTGTTGTTGCACGAGAAGCTGGAACGACGCGCGACAGCGTTCTTGGTAAAGTTAATTATAAAAAAACAGGCTTTTTTTGGCTGATTGATACAGCTGGCTTGAAAAGACCCAACGATGAGTTTGAAGCGACAATTCAAGAACAAATTCAAGATGCGGTTGACGCCAGTGAATTGATTTTTGGTAGTTCTTGATAGCACCAAACCTTTTTTTCGAAACGAAGATCGATTGATTGCAAAAAAAGGCTTTGAAATCTCGAAAGCCAGTAATTTTAGTTTTGAACAAAACTGACTTAAAAGGAATTTACCAAATGAAGAATTTTTGCGGCTTGGTGTTAAAACCGATTATTCGAACTTCTGCCGAGCATAATGCTGGCGTTGATGAACTCTTGACCGAAATCGCTGAAAAAAATTCCAAAAGTTAAAGAAGAAAAAAACGCGATGAAGATATAATTCGTGTGGCTTTTGGTCGGCCGACCCAAACGCTGGAAAAATCCTATCTTTTTCAATACGATGGCAGGCAAACAGCAGGCGATTGTTGCGAAATGTTGCTGGAACAACGCGCGATACCAACAAAACGCAAATTCGCTTTTAATGAAAAAAACCATCGAAATTATCGACACAGCTGGAATGCGAAAAACCCGGTAAACAAGAAGTTGGAATTGAGAAAATTTCAGTGTGCTTCGAACTTTAAATGCGATTGATGAAGCTGATATTTGTTTGCTTTTAATGGACGCAAATGAACTTAACACTCAGCTTGACCAACGAATTGCTGGCTTAATTAATGACGCCGGAAAAGGGATGATTATTGTGGTTTCGAAATGGGATAGTGTTGAAGGGAAAGATGCTTACACTCGCGACGCTTTGGCGCCACAAATCGCATATTATTTTAAATTTACTCCTTGGGCTCCGTTAATTTTTACGAGTTCGAAAACTGGCCAGAATGTGACCAAAATTTATGATTTGATTTTTGAAAGTTCACCGCAACCGTACAAGGCAAGCAAAGACTTCAATTTTAAATCAGCTTCTACAAAAAGCAACTCAAGCTCATCCGCCAGCAGGTTTAAAAGAATACGCATCCAAAATTGCGTTACATTTCACAAAGTGATAGTAACCCACCTTGGTTCATTATTCATGGATCAAATCTAAAATTTGTTCATTGGAGCTATAAACGATATTTGGAGCGCTTAATTCGCGAGAATTTCGATTATTCTGGCACGCCGATTAAGTTTTTCTTTCAGAGATGAAAAAAACAAATCAAAGAAAACCGTGCAAGAATTTCGGCTGGCAAAAAAAGTTATCAATAAAGCTTCAGGGCGCTCTTAAAAAAAGGCAACTGATACGCAAAAATAAACGCGAACGCAAACGCGACGAAAAAAACTTGCTCGAATTCAAAAAAATCAATAATTTTCGCCCCGCGCTTGGGGCGATTTTTCGAAAAGGATAAAATGAAAATTATACTTTTTTTCAAGGCAATTTTTCCAGAAAAAAATATAATGGAACGCGTCATAATATTGGCTTTGAATTTGCAGATTTTTTTAGCGAAAAAGTTCAACGCAAAAATTCCAAGAAAAGCCAAAATTTAAAGCTTTTTATTGCTGAAATTACACTTTTTTGGTGAAAAAGGTTTTTGCTCGTTAAACCAACAACTTTTTTTATAATGAAACGGGCTTTTTCAGCGCGTACAATTTGTGATTTTTTTATAAAAGTGGATTTTCGAAAAGATTTTTTTAGCAGTTCACGATGATCTCGATTTGGATTTTGGCGTGGTTCGCGTTCGAAAAAAAGTGGTAGTTCTGCTGGAAACAACGGTTTGAAATCTTTAATTTCAGTTTTTTTGGCGAAGATTTTTGCACGAATAAAAATCGGTATCAAAAATAAATTTCTACCCAAAATTGGTGCAATGAATTTTGTTCTTGCAAAATTTTCGAAAAGTGAAAGCGAAAAACTGCACCCAGATTTTTTTGGAGTTTGTGAAGATTTTGTTGAAGAATTTGCGAAAGATTCACTCAAAAACGATAAGCGCTCAATCTAAAAAAATATTCTTATTTGCTTTTTATATAAATAATAAAAAAAGCCATAGGGTAGTTATGACAACTCTCAGCTTCTTAATCTCATTAAACACCACTTCAAATTTAGAAGATTTTTTTACTTATTGAAATTTCTGCAGAAAATCTACCAAATTTCATATTCACTTCATAAAACTATCATAAAAATATAGTTAAGTATGAAACTAAAGTGAAAGGAGATAGATTGAGAATCATACAAAAGTCACTGGCTTATGTTACACGAAAGAAAAAAAGAACTACGATTGTTTTTTTAATTCTTACTGCAGTGCTTTCAAGCCTATATGCATGTTTGAGCGTAGTTAATTCTAGCAGTAATCTAGAAAATTCGCTATATAAAGCGTCGAATTCATCTTTCTCGATAGTTAAGAAAGATTCTCAGGGCTACTTTAGCTATAAAGATATTAAGAATATTCGAAATATTAAAGAAATTAAAGAGTCATTGCTTGAATATGAAGGCTTAGCCAAACCTAAAAATGCTAAAGCTATATCAGCTAATCAGCAAGTTCAGCGAGATGATCTTGGTGAAGACTTAAAAAATACAGTCGCAATTTCACAGCACTAACAATACTGCCAAAAATACACTCTTTAGTAGCGGCGTATTCAAGCTCAAACAAGGTCGTCATCTAGAACAAAAATGATAGAGGAAAAAGCCTTAATCCACGAAGCTTTTTCGCTCAAAAAAATAATCTAAAAATTGGTGATAGAGATTGAGCTTAATTTAATAAATACGAGCGACAAAAAAACTGAAACTCAAAAAAACTAGGTTTGAGATTACGGGGATTTTTTTAGCGGTAAAAAAAGCAAGAAAAATATACTGGTTTATCTTCTGATTTTTAGTGAAAATACAATATTTTCAGATTTCGAAACAACTATGCAAGCACTTAATCTGTCAGAAAAACGAACGCCTTTTTAAGCAAAGATAACTCTATACACTGAGACGGCAGACCAGCTAGATAAAAGCCATTGCAAAAAAACTGAAAAAAAGCTTAATATTGATTGGTCTAAATATAAGATTGAGAAAAAAATAATGCCGCCTTTCAAAGGACACTTTTAGAGTCGATAGCTGGAATTAAAAAAATATTATCAATTTAATGACTTATTTGATAATAATTGGCGGAAGCGTGGTGCTTAGTTTGATCCTAATGCTTTGGTTGCGCGAGAGGATTTACGAGATAGGAATTTTACTATCAATCGGCGCAAGCAAAGCTCCAGATAGTATCACAATTTATTATAGAGCTAGTTTTAATTTCAATCCCAACAATAATCAGCTCTTTCATTCTTGGAAATTTAGTTTTTAGCTTAATCACAAAAGGACTCAGTGAAGCTGAAGAAACCTCATCTATAGCATCAAGTTTCGCAAACAGCATCTTTGGATTAGATAGCTTAGCAGTTTTTATACAAAGCTATAGTATATTAATCACGATAATTATTCTGTCTGTAATTATTGCATCAATGATGATTTTAGTTAAAAAAACCAAAGGAAATTTTTATCAAAAATTAGTTAGGAGAATATTATGAAAATATTAGAGATTAAAAATTTAACTTATAGTTATAAAGATTCAAAAGAGAAAAGTTCTAGCAAAACGTTAATGAAAGTTTCGAAGAGGGAAAGTTTTATGCAATTATTGGTAAATCTGGCTCTGGAAAATCCACATTGCTCTCATTACTAGCTGGCCTAGATGAGCCAGATAGCGGAAAAATACTTTTCAATGGAGAGAACATCCAAGAAACCGGCTATACAAATCATCGCAAAAACAACATCTCGCTAGTCTTTCAAAATTATAATCTCATCGACTACCTTTCACCACTCGAAAATATCCGCCTAGTGAATAGTCAAGCTCAGCAAGATATTTTGTTAGAACTTGGCCTTAGCGAACACCAAATTAAGCGAAACGTAATGAAACTTTCAGGCGGTCAGCAGCAAAGGGTAGCGATCGCCCGCGCATTAGTCTCAAGCGCACCCGTTATTTTAGCAGATGAGCCAACTGGAAATTTAGATGAAAATACAGCTAGCGAGATTATCGAAATTCTCAGCTAGCTAAAGAAAAGAAATAAATGCGTGATCGTTGTAACTCACAGCAAAAGAAGTTGCGCGAGCTGCTGATATCGTGTTCGAACTTAAAAATAAAAAATTAATCAATAAACGTGGGTAGAAGGGAGTAAAATAATGTTAAAAAATGCTTTTGCATACGTAACGAGAAAAGGCTTAAAATCACTAGTGATTTTGCTAGTCATCTTGACAATGTCGGCCTTGAGCTTAATTAGTTTATCTATCAAAGAAGCTACCGATAAAGCTTCAACTAAAACTTTTAGCAATATCACAAATAGCTTTTCAATGGAAATAAACCGCCGAGTTAATCCTGGTACACCAAGAGGCGGAGGAAACGTCAAGGGCCAAGATATTAAAAAAATTGCCAATTCTGAAAATATAGAAAGCTACGTAAAAAGAATTAATAGCGTTGCCGATTTAGACGGATATGATATCATCGAAACATCAGAAACTTCATCAAATCAATCACCCGAACGAGCTAAGAATTTCAAAAGAGCCGTTATGCTTACTGGCGTTAATGATTCTTCTAAGGAAACTAAATTTGTTTCAGGCACATATAAATTAGTTGAAGGCAAGCATTTAACCAGCCAAGACAAAAAAATAAGGTTTTTAATTCACAAAGATTTAGCCAAAAAGAACAATCTCAAAGTTGGCGATAAAGATTAAGCTAAAATCAAATTTATTTGACGCAGATAACGAAAAAAAGGCGCTAACGAAACGGTAGAAGTTGAAATAAAAGGCCTTTTTGACGGGCATAATAAAGGTGGTGTTACTGCTGCACAAGAACTTTACGAAAATACCTTAGTTACAGATATTCACACTGCAGCAAAGGTTTATGGAAACACCGAAGACACGGCAACTTACCAAGATGCAACTTTTTCCGTTAAAGGAGATAAAAATCTTGACCAAGTTATAAAAGATCTTGGAAAATTAGATATAAATTGGCAAGAATACAGTCTAATTAAAAGCTCTTCAAACTATCCTGCGCTTCAGCAATCGATTTCAGGAGTTTATTCTATAGCTAACCAGTTATTTATCGGGTCATTGTTATTCGCCGGAATTATAGTTTCACTACTACTATTCTTATGGATCAATGCCCGCAAAAAAGAAATTGCAGTATTGCTTTCATTAGGATTTTCGAAAGGCCAAATTTTAGCCCAGTTTGCAATAGAATTAGCTTTCGTAACAATTCCAGCTTTTATTGGTTCATATTTCTTAGCTAGTTATGCCGGAAAACACATTGGAAACAATATTTTGCAAAGTGTTACCGGAAATATCGCTAAGCAAATTGCTAAACAGTCAGCTTCAACAGGCCTAGGTGGTGGCGCCGAGGTGGATGGATTTAATAAAACTCTCAGTAGTCTTGATATGACGATCAATCCAAATATGCTGGTCTGGGTAATTATATTCATGACTATTGTGCTCGCAATTTCGCTATATATCGCTTCATCTGGTATTCTAAAGAAAAACCCTAAAGATTTATTATCAGATACAGAATAAAAAACAATATCAGTGCCGCAATGGTGCTGATATTCTCTTTGAAGTAGACGCTATAAAAGTGATATAATATTAAAAGATGGCAATGAAAAATACTTATTACCGAAGATGACGCAACAATACGAGAAGGGATTTGCGCATATCTATCTGAATTTAATTATGAAACAATCGAGGCGCGCGACGGGCGAGAGGCTTTATCTAAATTCGAATCAAATAAAATCGACTTGGTGATTTTTGGATATTCAAATTCCATTTATAAACGGCCTAGATGTCCTTCGAAAGAAATCAGAGAAAAAAAGCAATCTACCAGTTCTCATTTTAACTGCATTTAGCGATGAAGAATTCAAAATCACCGCCTTTTTCAAATCTGGCGGATGGCTATATTGAAAAACCGTTTTCACTCCCAGTTTTAAAAGCTCGAATTGACGCGCTAATTACAAAAATTATGAAAAAAATTCGAAGTTTTCAGTTATAAAAATCTAGAAGTTAATTTTTAGTAATTTTTTTCTGCAAAAATAAACAACGCTGAAGTGGAAATCAGTGCAAAAAGAAATTGAGGTTTTAAAATATTTATTACTCAACGAAGGCAGAGCTTTTAACTAGAAAGCAGATTTTTAGAAAAATGTCTGGAAGGAAAGTGAGAACATACCATTCGATCGAGTAATTGACGTTTATATAAAAGACCTGCGCAAAAATTTGGGCTTGATTGTATTAAAACAATCCGTAACATTGGCTACAAACTGGAGAAACAATGAGAAATTTGAAAATTTTTTTCCAAAAGATGTTTTTTTATACATTTTCTACATTGAGTATTTTAGCTATTTTTAATTCATGCATTAATTTATTTTATTTTTCCCAAAAGTCTACCTTGAAACCCGCAAGCAAGAAATCACCCAAAAAGCAGACCAAATCACCAAGAATATCCAAGGAAAAAAATATCGAAAAGTATCAAGCAAATACTTGAGCTGTATTCTAAAAAGTAGCAAAGTTAAAGCTTTTCGTGAAAGATAACGAACATTTAAATGAAATTAAAAATCGATAATCAGATTGAGGCAGATTTAACCAGCAATAATAACTCTTTAGTTATCGAAGATAGAGAAGTTCAGACCGCTTCTAACGAAAAAAATACTGGTTAAATTTATCTCAACAACAGATATGAATAAAGACGCAAAAGAGCTAACTTTTCAATTCTTGCCAATTTCAATTTTATTTTTCTTTCATTTTTTTCAATTATCGTTTCTTTAGTATACGCCAAAAATTATCACCAAGAATATCAATGAAATCAAAACCACAACTACTCAAATGATGAAACTTAACCGAAATGCCAAGCTGAAAAGTTAATTCCACAAATGAAGTTGGCGCTCTAAAAAGCCAAATAAATGATTTATATTTCAACACTTATAAAATCAATTGATGGCCTAGAAATCAAAAACCAAGAAATCACTAAACTCGAAAAAAACTAAAAAGCGAGTTTTTTAGAGGAACTTCCCACGAGTTAAAAAAACCCCATTAGCAAGCCTCAAAATAATTCTCGAAAAATATGAAATATGGCATTGGTAAATATAAAAATAAAGAGAAATCTATTGAAGATTGTCTTAATATCGTTGACCAGCTAACTCAAAAATATTGCTCAAATATTATCAACCTCTTCATTCGAAAATATAAAAATGACGAGAAGTTTATCAAATATCAATAAAGTATTACAAAAAGGTTTTTAGATAACTATAAATTATTAGCCGAGCAAAAAAATATCTCAATAGACAATCAGCTAAGTCAAGAAGAAATTTATATTGGCGAAACAGCATTAGAAATCATTCTTTCAAATTTAGTGAGTAATGCCGTAAAAACATTCCAACCAAAACGGTCAAATAAATATTGGCGTCAAGAATAACTGGTTTTTATATTGAAAAATTCAAATCAGAAAATTAAAGACAGCAGAAATGCTAAAATTTTTCGAAACAAATTTTGACCTAAATAAAGAAAAAGGGTAGTGGATTTGGACTTTATATCGTTAAAAATATTTTTAACAAATTACAAAAATCAAATATAAAATAGAAAAGAGTAAAGATTGGTGTAAAATTTTTTTAATTGATTTATCGAAAAAAATAACTTACGCTATTCTCCTTAAAATTTTTATACTTAAGTTTATTTTAACACGCTTGGTTGAAAAAAATAGCTGAAAAATGTTATAATTTTTAAGATGAAAAAGCCAAAAACTTCTGCTAAAAAAATATTGTTAATCGTCGAGCGCGATTCGATTATGAACTCGGCGACGAGCTTGTTGCTGGAATGAGCTTGCGTGGAGTTGAAGTTCGTGCGGTGCGTGATGGCCGCGTTAGTTTAAAGGGCGCTTTCGTAACTCTTCGAAACGGGCGAAAAGGTGAAGAACTTTGGCTCAATAATGCAAGTTTTTTCACTCAAAAAAATCAGGGCGAGGGAATTTCGAAAGCCGACGCTATTGACACTTCACCCAAAAAAACTACTCGCAACTCGCAAACAAATTGAGGATTTTTTTCGAGCCAAAAGAAGGCAGGTTTCACGATTGTGCCAGTTAAAAATTTTAGCCGAAGGTCGCTTTATTAAAATCGTGATTGCGCTCGGAAAAGGTAAAAAAACAATATGACAAGCGCGAAACTTTAAAAACGTCGCCAATCTGAACGCGAAAATGCAAGAATGTTAAAGAGGTATTAGATGAAAATTTTTTTCTTGGAATGTTAATGGAATTCGTGCGGTCGAAAAAGGCAATTTAGCTGAATTTTTAAGCGTAAAAAAATCCGGATATCGCATGTTTTTCAAGAAATTAAAAATTGATGAAACGCAAATTTCGAAAGAGAATTTTGACGAAAAAAATATCCTGAATATTTTAAATTTTACTCTCATGCCGAACGAAAAGGTTATGCGGGAACGGCAATCTGGTCAAAGCAAAAACCGCAAGCAATTTTACGAAATTTTCCAAAAAAAATTTTAGAAAAATTTTGAACTTAGTGATAATTTTTGGCGATGCTGCAACCGAAGGGCGAATTTGTGCTGCAAAATTTAATAATTTCTGGCTAATTACAGTTTATACTCCAAATACTAAAAAAACGATTTAGGCCGCTTGAAATTGCGAGAAAATTGGGATGCAGCCTTTTTTGGCTTTTTTTCGAAAGGTCTAGAAAATGGCGAATTTTTCAAGAGAAGATTTTTGCAGAAAAATTTAGAAATTATTGAAGAAAAATCCGCAAGATATTTTTTTAAGCCAAGTTCGGTTATCTTTTTGTGGTGACTTAAATGTTGCGCACGAGGAAATTGACCTTTCAAACCCAAAAAGCCAATCGCGGAAAACACGGTTTTACAGATGAAGAGCGACTTGGATTTTCTAATTTCTTAAAAAGCCGATTTATTTGATATTTTTTTCGAAATCAAAAACCCAGAAAAAGGCTGAAATCTACACCTGGTGGAGTCATTTTGCAAAAATCTCGCGAACGAAATGTTGGCTGGCGGATTGACTATTTTGTTGTTTCAAAAATCATTAAATTCAGAAAAAAATAAAGCCGAAATTCATAATAAAATTATAGGGAGCGATCATTGTCCAATTTCGCTGGAGCTTAAAAGATGTTTGATTTTTTTGGCAAGTTCAATCTTCAAAATTACTTTTTTTCCTGAAATTGCCTGGAATAAACCCTGAGCAAAAAAAGCACATGCGGGTAAACTTTTGATTATCGGTGGCGGGGCAGGGGCTTTTTCGCGGACTTGCAACTTCCCACCAAACTGCTTTTAAAGACTGGTGTTGGGGAGGCTCGAATTTTTATTACCAGATAGTTTAAAAAAAGACATTAAAATTAATTCAAGCGAGCTAATATTCACAAAAAGTAATCTTTCTGGTGGATTTTTCGAATGAAGCTTGGGAGGATTTTTAAAGCTGGTGAAAAGTGGGCGGATTCTATTTTATTTATTGGCGACACAAACAAAAACTCCGAAACGGCAATTCTTTTCGAAAAATTTATTCTTGAAAGTGAGAAGCCTGTTTTTTTATCACTCGTGATGCAGTCGATATTTTTACTTGATTCTTTTAGTGAGATTTTATTAAAAGAAAATATAAGTATCTTGGCAAGCTTTTGCACAACTTCAAAAGATTTTTTTCGAAAGTTTTTTTACCCAAAAGTTCTAACTTTCTCGATGAATCTTTCGAATATTGTTGAAGTTCTTCATAAATTTACACTTTCTTATCCTGCACAAATTTTTAACTTTAAATAACGAAAATTTTATTATTTCTGAAAAATGGTGAAGTTTTTTTCATCTCCACTAAACTCTACTTTAAACTTAGGCAAAGCTTTCACCTATCCAAATTTGGTCGGGTGAAATTCCAACAAAAATTGCAGTTTGGCAAATTTGGAATAAAAAGCCAGAAGTTAAAAAGCCGCAATTACAGCAATCTCATCTTGATTTTTTAAAAAAACATAAGTATTATAATTGATTTTTATAATACGAGATTTTTATGATTGAAATGAAGAAAAACTCGCCAAGATAAAGCCGAGAAAAAAATATTGAAAGAATAAAGAAAAAAATACTCAAAAAGATAAAAGCTTTATTAGAGAATCCTAAAAAAATCACGTTTTTTTCACTTTCGAAATTATCAAAAAAACAAAAAAATAGTTTAATTATTAGCGTAATATTTTTTTAATTTTGGTTATTATTTTTAGTTTTTTTGTTCTTTTTAGAAAACCAGAAAGCGCACCCGTGAAAAAAATCCAGACTCAAAAAGCCAAAAAAACCGAACCAAAAAGAAAGCTAAACCAGAAAAAAATTTTATTCAAAAATTATCTGGAGTTGAGGTTTCTGAAAAATCGCTTGAAAATGCACCAGTCTTTGGTGTTATGATTGAAAACTCAATTCCAGCAAGACCACAATCTGGACTAAGCCAAGCTGAAGTCGTTTTCGAAGCAATTGCTGAAGGTGGAATTACACGTTTTTTGGCTCTATATCAGCAAAATAAGCCTAAGCTATTAGGGCCCGTTAGGAGTGTTCGCGGTTATTATATTGATTGGGCTTCAGGATTTGATGCCTCGATTGCTCATGTTGGTGGCCCAGGAGATGCTTTGGTGAGAATGCGAGACGGCAAACATAAAGATATGGATGAATTCTTAAATGCGCAAACCTTTTGGCGTTCAAAAAATCGCTATGCACCTCATAATGTCTATACGAATTTTACAAATTTATCAGCATTAGGCTCTTCGAAGGGCTGGAATTCTTCGAATTTTGAAGGTTTTAGTCGAAAAGAAGATTCACCAGCAAAAGAGAAAAATGCAACCCAAATTCAGGTTAATATTTCAGGTTTTTCTTATAATTCAACCTATGTTTACCAAAAACTGTAATTGCTATTTGCGAAGTCAGGCCGAGTCGCCCTATACAGATGCGAATGGAACTCAAATCTCAACGAAAAACCCTAATTGTTTTAAAAATGGAAAACAGGCTAGCTACAGACAGATATCATAATGTCTACGGGAATATTGGGAGTGGAGTAGCAATTGTATTTCAAGATGGAGTGGCTCAAGAAGTGAAATGGGTAAAATCAAGCGAAAGCTCTCCGTTGATTTTTACAAAATAATGATGGTTCACATTTTAAAATAAATCGAGGTCAATCTTGGATTGTTGCGGTTGGAAATCTCAACGGGCTCAATAGGTTGGCAGTAAACATATATTCTATTTTTTTGTTCGCTTTTTGTTTGCTATTTTGGACCAACAGTTTAAGTTTCACATAGGCTGTTAGTCCTCGTTTAGAAAGTTATCAATTTTATCTGATTGAGAAATTGATTTGATAGCATCCATAAGACCAAATTTATCTTTTTTTATCAACAAAATAATCAATTTCTAAACCATTTCTAAATCGAATAGTAAGAATTGTAAAATAATTTCCAGATTTTTTTCGGATTTTTGAGTTCGAAGTACTACACGGGCAACTGCTGAAATGATATTGTCTTAATTTAAAATTTTTTTCTTGCATAATTTATTTTTCTCCTTGAAAATTATATTTTTAATTACAAAAACATAATTAGCATACTCAAAAAGGAAATACAAGAAGTGTCGCACAATATATCTTTTTTGTGTGTTTGTCAAGTTTATGTTAAAATATATACTTTTTTTAAAAAGTGTTAGATATAAATATTATAACATAAAAAATTATATAAAAATGATGTTTATTTTTACACCGTTTTTATTATCTATATAGCCGAGAATATAAAAGCTTGTCTTAATTTTTTTCATCACTAACATTTATAGACCACACACGAATTAAGGGAAGGTGAGAGTCCCTAAAAATAGCATTAACTTCAATGTCTCTTTCACGCCTATTTTTATTCATATGCGTTCTATCATCAAGTTCTAAAAGCAATAACAGGCATAAAATCATCAATATCACAAATAACAAAATCAACAGACTTCTGATTTATATGTAAAAAGCATACTTAAAAAGCTTGCCCAGATTGAACACCAAAAAAAGAAGAAAGGTGAGCTTGAGGTATAACTATAAATCCACGGGGAATAACTCTATTTAATTTTTGAAAAAAATAATTTCACGATCTGTCATTATTTTTCTTATAGTATCTATATTTAGAACGATGAACTTTTGGTTTTTTTCTTCTTTAACAGTTTTACTTTCAAGATCCCTAACAGTAACTGGAACTATTTTTATAAAAGCCTTCTTGTCTTTTTCTTCAAGAGTTTCATTATATTTTTTTAATCTCTTCAGATTTAATTTTTATTTCTTAATACAATAGCGATAATTACGATAATAAGAATAAAAATATATAACGAAATCGCAAAATTTAACCATAAAAATATTATACATTAAGAATAAGCTTTATTTCAATAAATTGAATAAGGAGTTATCACTTAACAAGTTAAGATGATAACTATTATATTTTTATGTGGAAGTTTTCACGTTTAAAGTGATTTTCAATTTTATTCACATATTTTGAAAAACTGAAGTATGAAGATTCTTTTGGAATTATGTAGATATTGTGATAATCGTGTTTGGCGGTTAGGAATTGTTCAGGTATTTTTGATGTTCTGAAAATAAAGTTAGGTATAATTTCTGGGGTTTTTAAGGTTTCGACTTGCCCAGTAGCGTTTAGCGTTTTTATCTTGAATAAGTTCTTTTATGATATTTTTTTGATATAGCTTGACATCTTCGTTTTATCTTTAATAGGAGCTATTTCTGATCTACCTAAATTATATCTTGTGATAAATTTACGGTTTTTATCTTTCTTTTTAGTTTTAAGTTCAGATACGGTAATATAAGGGTTTTTTCGAGTATAAAAGCCTTCTGTTTCGTTTTGGTAGCCTTCGAGCAATGCGTGGAAGTGCCAAGCACCGTTTTTATGGCGTTCTGGAACAATTAAATAGAGGAATTTTCGACCGTGTCGCCTTAAGTGGTTGAGTTGTTCGGTTTTAAGCCAGTTTTTGAGTAGGGAAGACATCTTTTGGAAATCTTTTCGGTTTTCTTCGCCGTTTACTTTAGAGTTCGAAGGGTCAAAAGTGAAGGTGGCAAAATGCGAAAAATTGTTACACAGTACGTAATCTGATATTTTAGTTTTTGTGCGGTTAATCGACTTTTGCAGATAATCATTTTCTTCTGAGTTTTCTTCGTTCATTAAGATAGCGGAAGTACTATATTCTGAAGATTCTGAAAAGTTAGTGAAGATAATAGGGCGGTGATATTTGATGATTTTGATTGAATCTGGATAGATTTTAGCGTATGAGCATATTTCTTTATATTTAGTATTTGGATTTTTGAAATATAGAATTTAAAACATTTGAGGTATGTATTTTTAAAGGTGTTTTTAAAACTATTTGTTTTTTAATCGAAAATACTTGCATATAAATAATCTCCTTAAATTAGCGTTTTGTGTGTTAAGTGTGGCTCTTGACAAGGGTTCCCGCAAGCGGGAACGCCCCGCCACAATTAAGCAATTTGTTCACGTTCAATTTTGAAATAGTGTTTAATCTCAAAATCTGGGCAATACTGATATACAGTAAGGTGAGTATCTCCACAATATGAATTTGTTTGTATTTTCATAACTTTTTGCAGCTTATCGAGAAGTTCAAAGTGTTGTTTAATAACTAATAGTGCAGTTTTAGCATCTTTTTTAGTATTGTAATGTGCAAGTGGGGTACGGTTGTGATATAACGTGTATTGAAATTTTCGTATAAGTTTTAGTTCGTATAACATAATTTCTCCTTTAAATAATGGTTGTTATTGAGGCTTTCGTGCGCGCGTCATCGACTTGCGGACGCACGAAAGCCTTTTCGTTTCTGTTCTATATTAATTGTCTGAAAATCTTCAAATTCTGCTTTTCCTGATACTACCTTTTGTAAGGTATCGTACATATTTCGTAATTTTTCTGAATGGAAGAAAAATCCCATTTTAATTGCGTGTCCTATTAGCTGTCCTGAATAGTCTGTTGTGAGCTTGTGTGCGTCATAAACTTTATTTACTGTAAAAATATTACCGTGAGTAGAACACATAACTAAATAATTTGCCTGTTCTCTAAACGGTTTTGCCATACGCAAGAATAGCTGGGAAGTGCCAATAATAGCTTTACGCTGTTTGCGTTGTTGTGAAATTTCGGTAAAAATATATGGTGGTATATCTTTAGACTCTAGCGCGTTAAAATACGTGTGTATTTCATCTATTAAGTAAATAACGCCGTACTTATCGTTATTGATTTCAACTAATAAACGGTGCAAATCATCGTGATTTTTGAAAGTTATAATTTTGTTCGGTAAATCACTGTTAAACTCTAAATTCGTAACTAAAATTGATTTGGGGTAGCGCAACATAAGATTATAAACATGTTTTACGGCTGATAGAGTTTTTCCTGAACCTTGCCAGCCACAATATACAGTTAAACCTGAAGCTCTAAATAATTCTTTATCTTTTGAATCTATATAATTCTGTTTAATAGAATCAAAGTGAATTTTCGCTTCCTTTTTGATAAATGAGAGATATGACATTTAAATCCTTTTACTTATCTTTTAAAATTAAATACTGAATTTTTATATAATAACCACCAAATAAAACGAAGCGGCAAATTCTAATGGAAGAAGAACGGCAGAGAATGTAAAAATAAAACGTTATAAGCTCTTTAGATCCTAAAAATATAACCAAATAAATATAATGGAAAATTGAATAGCAGCAAAAATAAAGGTGATCGAGCTGGCCATACTTAACAATGGAGCAATTAAAGAATCTAAACCTGAAAACTATTAAAAGAAACTGGAGCAAGTAAAATTTCAACAATTTTTAATAATAAAATATGATCATTTTTAACCTTCTTTCTTTTGACCATCTATCCCAAACATAAGCAGAACCCATAACAACTGGTATAATTTGCAAAAATTCTATAAACAGCCCACCAGAAAAAAATGCAAACATAAGTAAATTTCTTGCTAAACCTATATAAATTTTTGAACTTTACAAATTGAAGTTATTAAATTATAACCTTTAGCATATTTCTGACCGCCTGAATTATATAAACTGCCCAAATGTGGACTTGTTGCATCCCAATATGAATTAGAGCATTGAGAATCATAACTAAAACCTACTGAATCTAAAGGCAAATAAGTAGTATTCAAAACCCTTGTTATCTGTTCAAAACTAAACATAGATCGCAAATTTCCGAGTTCTTGATTTAAATCATTATCAGCTGGAACAAATACAGCTTTAATCATTTCTGGAATTTTAGCTGGTAAATTATATAGAAAATCCCAAATATTCTTAACAGCTTCAATTAAACCATTAAATAAATTAGCAATACCGTTTATGATATTATCTACAATTACAGAAATAACTTTTTGCATTTTAATAATTGAATCAATCATTGGTTGAAAAATCCTTTAATTCCACCTAAAATATCAATATTAAAAGCCACCACCACCATTATTATGGTTTTGATTATTATTTGAATTTCCACCAGCTGGTTCAAACAAAAAGCCACCTTCATTTCTGTTCCAGTTATTAGCCTTTAAAGTTGAACCACCAAGTAAGGTTAAACTGTTATCAAAGTCTTTATCTGTAAAAATTTGCAAGAGTTATAAAATCTTCATAAATTTTTATTAACATAAAAAAACCATCAACTCGTTGAGTTCTTCGACTATAATTTGAATATGAATAAGCAGAAGCTTTTAATTTAATTTTTAAATTTTTCCAGCTTCTTGAACTAAATATAAACCACAATCTGGTTTTTTTCTTTAACATCTCCGTTATTATTTTCTTCACAAAACATAAGAAATAAGTCTTATATTTTCTGAATATTTATTTTCTGCATAAAAATAATAGTGAAGATTTATTTGTTTACTTTCATCATAAATATTTAAACGATTATAAAAATCACGCCTAAAAAGTTCTATCATCTTCTGGCGATATTTTTATAGCTTTCAACTGCGAGGGCGTTTTTTGTTTAGAATCCCAAATAAAACCAAAGCATAATGCAAAAGCCAAAGAATAAAAATAAATTTTTCCATTTGTTCATACTCTACCTTTTAGGGCGTACTTTCATATTTTTTTAATAATGTATAATGATAAAATCGTAAAAAAATAATAATAACGAGCCAAGTTATATCATCAAATTTCACAAATTTATTGTGAAGTGGTGTATAATAATAAACATCTTGCATAAAAACCTCTAATTTAACACGACAAAAACACTAATTTATAATCTATCTCTAAAGAGAACATTCATTATCATTGAATAGAGTAAATGAATACCAGCTAATACTCCAACAATTGGCAGCAAAAAACATAAAACCTTTTAGAAAATAGATCGAGAATGATATTTATTACTTCAGTTGATGATATATTTTTGAACCATTATTTACCTTATAAATTAAATTAAACTTGAATTTTAGCCTAAAAGCGGTTTTTGAAAAGGCTTAAAATATGTTTGATATAGATTTAGGTTTTAACCGTAAACAAAAAAATAAAAAAACAAACAGACAAAAATAAAGAACTAACCGCTTTTATTTGATGCAATTTTTAAAGTTTTACAATCTAAATTATTTTTCAAGCTAATTTAAAGTCAAAAATTAATTTATTATTATATTATATTTGAGCAGTTTTGAATCTTGCTCAGGATTTAAAGAAAGCAGGGGACTAAACCCGACCATTCTTTCCGCGATTGATAACCTTTCGCACGATAGTGATACCTACCATACCTACAAGAATAGGTGCAACGAAAGTCAAACCGTTTGAAAATGCACTTTCAATTCCAGTGATAATTTGAGTGTTCAAATTTTCTGGGAAATTGATTGTTCCAAATGTATGAAGTGCTTGTTCCATTTCTTGAACTCCTTTTTTAAATTTAATATTATTTTATTTTTGTTCGCTTTTTGTTTTTGCGAGCTTGGGCTAACAGTTTAAGTTTCACATAGGCTGTTAGTCCTCGTTTAGAATATTGTCAATTTTATCAATTTGAGAAATTCGAGAAACAACATCTTTAAGACCAAATTTATCTTTAGGATCTACAAAATAACGGATTTCAAGACCGTTTTTAAAATGCAAAGTCATAGTAGTATAGACATTACCAGTTTTTTGGTGATTCTTGAGTTTTAAGAGATACACGAGATAGTTGAAATAATATTATCTTCATTTAATTGATTCTTGTTCATAAAAATTTTTCCTTATATTTTTATTAAAATTATTTTTATATTTACAAGGACATTGTATCAAAAAAGAGAATTTATGTCAAGGGTCGCACAATATATCTTTTACGACATTATATGTAAAAAAATAACTCTTAAATATAAACTTAAATATTACTATTTGTATTTATACTGCATAGGGCTTATTTTATTATATTCCACAAAAAGAATTTATATAAAATAAATC